>JAABUM010000077.1_pt1 | contig 221310 bp, 210 predicted proteins | sample 5559161 | NCBI WGS metagenome assembly JAABUM01 (sample SAMN10711868, study PRJNA513369) | rock metagenome | isolation source: Antarctica rocks | place: Antarctica: Victoria Land, Siegfried Peak nord | reverse complement strand
GCAGCGATTGAAGCCGGCTTTGGTCTGGCGGTCGGTGGCCGCGCAAGAAGGGCAGGCAATGGTGGAGGGGCAGGTAGTCATGCCAGGATTATCGGCTACTCCTGCGCGAAACTGGACACTCCCCGCGTCAGAGCGTCACTCTGCGCCCCTGCCGCGCCCAGGCCGACATAGACGGGCTTGCGGGGGCGCGGATTACGCTCGTCGGAAACGACCTCGGGGGCGGCCGTCAGCAGAGCGGTCAAGTAAGCCACCTCCGCCTCAAGCCGGTATTCAAAGTGACGGAGCGCCCACTGCTTGGCCACGCCGATATAGTCCCTTGCTTCCTCATTGATCCGTTCGCTCTCCGCCAGCAGCTCCTGCACCTTGTCCAAGCGTTCAGACAGGACCAACGGCAACGTGTCCAGGGATGCGGGATCAAGCCGCGTGAGGGCGAGGTCAAAGGGATCGAATTTGAAGTCAACCTCGCTGAGACCCGCACGCTGAAGCGCGGCGAGGGCGGCATGTCCTTCCTCGGTGATCTCATAAAGCTGGCGAATGGGCCGGTTCCCTTCGCGCTCACGGCCCGCTTCCCGCAGCAGTCCCTCCGAGGCGAGCCGCTTCATCGCCCCGTAGACCGCGCCGACGGAAATATCGGTCCACAAATGCACCCGGTAGCGTTCAGCCGTCAGCCGGAGGCGATGCCCATGCATCGGGCCGTATTCGGCGAAGGACGAAAGAATAAATAATCGGATGGAAGACATGTTGCTTTCGCGAAAGTAATTGGGTATGATGTCTCCAATTGCTCTTGCAAGAGTAATTGGGGGAACTATCTTTACAGTATACCTGCATTCACAGGCGCCACAGTGCATGGTCATTATCCCTGCACAAGAGAGGAAGGATTTAAGATGCGTGTTTTTGTGACCGGAGCCACCGGCTTCATCGGTTCCGCCATCGTTCCCGAGTTGATCAACGCGGGCCATCAGGTGCTCGGACTGACGCGGTCGGAGGCGGGCGCCCAGTCTCTGATCGCCGCCGGAGCCGAGGTGCATCGAGGGGACCTGGAAGACCTGGAGAGTCTGCGCCGTGGAGCGGCCATGTCGGACGGCGTAATCCACTGCGCCTTCAACCACGACTTTTCGAAGTTCGTGGAGAATTGCGAGATGGACAGGCGCGTCATCGAGGCGATTGGCTCCGTGCTTGTCGGCTCTGACCGCCCCCTGCTCATCACTTCCGGGACCGGCCTGGGGAGCGGTGCGCCAGGGCAACCCGCGACCGAAGATAACTTCGATCTCAGCCACCCGAATCCCCGCAAAGCTTCGGAAGAAGCCGGTGTTTCCGTGGCGGACCGTGGTGTGAACGTATCGGTGGTGCGGCTTCCTCAGGTCCACGACCCAGTCAAGCAGGGCCTCATCACCCCCCTGATTCAAGTGGCCCGCGCCCAGGGAGTCTCGGCATATATGGGCGGCGGCCTCAACCGCTGGCCGGCGGCGCACGTCAGCGATGTTGCCCGTCTCTACAGGCTGGCCCTGGAGAAGCAGGAGGCGGGCAGCCGGTATCACGCGGTCGCGGAAGAGGGAGTACCGGCGCGGGACATCGCGGAAGTCATTGGCCGGGGCTTGAAAGTGCCCGCAGTCAGCCTGTCGCCGGAGCAGGCGCCGGCACATTTCGGGTGGCTCAGTATGTTCGTCGGCCTTGACATGCCCGCTTCCAGCGCATTGACGCAGGAACGGCTGGGATGGCACCCGACCGGCCCTGGGCTGATTGCCGATCTCGAACAAATGGACTATTTCGCCGCCTGAACCGACCGCGCTCCCGGCCCCGCCTTTCCAGGCCGGGTCCGGGGGCAGGCGAAACGGCCCTGCTGACACCCCCTCAGTCTCAAAAAGAATGGATGAGTCCGAATGCCCTCAAACACAGCCGCCTGGCTAGGAGCGAAGCAGGCCCAACTTGAAGTCAAGCCCGCGCCCTACACGCCCCCGCGCGACAGCGAGATCGTCGTCAAGAACCATGCCGTGGCCGTCAACCCCATCGACTGGATACTCCAGGCCGTCGGCAGCCTCATCTTTCCGTGGATCAAATACCCGTTCATCCTCGGTTCCGACCTCGCGGGCGAGATCGTCGAGGTCGGGAACGCGGTCACTCGGTTCCAGGTCGGCGACCGCGTTCTCGGTCATGCAGTGGGATCGGCCAAAACGCGCAATAGTGCGGCGGAAGGCGCGTTCCAGGAATATACCGTAGTCCTCGCGCACATGGCCGCGCCGATCCCCGACGCCATGCCCTACGAGAATGCCGCTGTCCTGCCGCTGGCCCTTTCCACCGCCGCCTGCGGCCTGTTCCAGAAAGACCATCTGGCGCTTCAGTCTCCCTCCCTGGCCCCGAAACCCACGGGCAAAACCCTTCTCGTTTGGGGAGGCTCAACAAGTGTCGGCAGCAACGCCATTCAGCTTGCCGTCGCTGCCGGCTACGAAGTATTCACCACGTCCTCGCCCCGGAACTTCGATTACGTCAAGAGGCTTGGGGCAAGTCAGGTCTTCGACTACAACAGCAAGACGGTAGTGGCAGACATCATCGCGGCCCTCACGGGCAAGACGATGGCAGGCGCTCTCGCCATTGGAACAGGATCGGCTGAGTTTTGTGTAGACATTGTCCATGCCTGCAACGGCACTAAATTCGTCTCAACAGCCAGTACGCCCGTCTCGTTTGATACCCTGTCGCCGCACCCAGGCATGGGCGCAGTGCTTCCCCTCCTCCTTCGGGTTGTGTCGTCCAGCGCGTCGTTGCAGGTGAAGTGCCGCGCCAGAAACATCCGCACCAAGTTCATCGTCGGCGACGCTCTAATAGACAACGAGGTCAGCCGGGTCATCTACGAAGATTTCCTGCCCGGCGCTCTCGCCGAAGACCGCTACGTCGCCGCCCCGGAGCCGTATCTCATCGGCATGGGACTCGACTGTGTACAAGCCGGTTTGGACATCCAAAAGAAAGGCGTCTCTGCCAAGAAGGTAGTGGTTTCTTTATGAGAACAATCCTGGTCATCGGCGCGTCGGGCTTTGTCGGCGGGCATCTAACAAAAGCGCTGCTTGCGGAAGGCTACACGGCCCGCTGTCTGGCGCGTGACCCGGCTCGGGTCCAAGACTTGGCGACGCTCGGCTGCGAGGTCGTCAAAGGCGACGTTTCTGATCTCGCATCTCTGAAGCCGGCTCTGGACTTCGTCCACGCCGTCTACATTGCCATACACACGCTGTCACCCCAACCAGCCAGCCGCACGGGCGAGCGCTTCATGGCGGTCGAGTTGAAGGGGGTACAGAACATCGTCACGGCCTGCCAAATGCAGGGTGTGCGCCGCCTGATCTCTGTCACCTCCCTCGGGATCGCGGCGGATGCATCGAGCGAATGGCTGCGTGAGCGATGGCGCGCAGAACAGTTCCTGCTGGGGAGCGGCCTCGATGTGACTGTCATCCGGCCGGGCATGATCGTTGGCGCGGGGGGACGTGGCTTCGGGATGCTTGCGAGCGGGGCCAAAAAGTCAGTCGCCGTTGGTCTGGGCAGCCAGCAGAAGATGCGTACCATCGCCGTGAATGACTTGATCTACTATCTCGTGAGTGTGTTCAACGATCCACGGGCGTATGGACAATGCTACGACGTGGGCAATGACGACGTACTGACGAATAGCCAAATGCTCGATGCCGTGGCGGAGATCCTCGGTAGACGCCATCCTATCAAACTACTGATCCCACGGGCGCTTTTGGGCGTGCTCGCTCCGGCCATCGAACGCGCAGGCAAGTTGCCGAAAGGAGCGATTAGAGGGTTTGTAGACAGTCTGGAGGCTGATGCGAGCGGCGATCCCATGCCCATACGGTCGCTCCTGCCGCGAACGCTTCTTTCCTATCGTCAGGCTGCGGAGCAGGCGTTGGCGGTTGAATAAAGGGACTGTAGAGATTTATGCCCTCTGCCGCAAAGCGGCCATCCATCAATATCTATTGAGCGTAGGACCGTTTCCAAGGCCGCGCGCTACGTTTGGGGAACGGGAAAACCCGTGTTTTTCATTTTCATGGTATCCCGCAAGGGCGCGTTACCAAACATCCGTGAGTACTCTCGGCTGAACTGTGAGGCGCTGTTGTACCCGACCTTGAACGCCGCACCCTCAGCGGTTTCCCCGTCCTCGGTCATCAGGCGCCTTGCCTCCAGCAAACGGAGGCGCTTCTGATACTGGACGGGGCTCATAGCCGTCACCTCTTTGAAGTGCTTGAAAAAGGCGGAACGGCTCATGTTCGCCGCCCTTGCCAACGCGGCGACCTCGATCTCCTCTCCAAGTTCGGATTTCAGACGGTAAATGGCCTGAGAGATTTTGTGCATGCTGCTTCCGGCGCAGACGAATTGCCGGATAGCCGGCCCGTCGGTTCCTTTCAAGAGCTGATACAGGAGTTCCTTGATTACCAACGGCCCGAGCACAGGTGCGTCTTCGGGGGTCTGACAGAGCTTCCCCAGCCGAACCGCCGCTTCCAGCATGGGATTGGTCGCTTTTCCGACGAACACCGCACGCACCGGGTTCTCCCTCCCTTTGGGAAAGCCTTGTTCGAGTTGAGCCGCGACTTCGCTCAGGGCCAGCGGATCAAGATCGACATTGAGGCATAAAAAGGGCTTCTCCGGCGTTACCGAGAAGACGCGGCTGGTGACAGGCAAATCAATCGGCGTCGCGATGTAGTGCGCGGCATCGTTGCAATAGATTTCGCGGCCCAGCATGATTTCCTTGCAGCCCTGGGCGATGATGCTCATCGAGGTACGCCAGTGTTGCTTTGCGGGCCGGCTTGGCTGAGAGAGCCTGATGCAATGCGCGCCGGAAAGGGGCAAGTCATGGAAGCCATCTCCGGGTGAAAAGCGGTTGATGATGTCTGCGAGATCCGCGCGTAAGTCTGTCATAAGCCCCCCAAACCTGGGGTGATCCCCGTGGACCCATTATAGCTTATTTTGGACGATTAGGCAAGAAATTGGGACTTTTGTGGGTCTCCCGGAGGAACGCGCGAAGGTACAGTAACCTTGGAGGAAACACCATGATCTTAATCACAGGAGCGACCGGACAGTTAGGCAGGGCCGTCATCCAAACTCTCCTGAAAAAGACACCGGCCAACGAAATCGCCGCCTTCGTCCGCGACGAGGGCAAGGCCGCCGACCTCAAGGAGAGAGGGGTGAAGCTGTGCGTGGGCAGCTATGAGGATGTCAGCTCGCTCGATTGGGCCATGCAGGGGGTCGAGAAGGCTCTGCTGATCTCCGGGACGGAGGAAAACCGGGTCCAGCAGCACCAGAACGTCGTGGATGCCGCCAAGAGGGCAGAGGTCGCGCTGATCGCCTACACCAGCCGGGTGGTGAAGAACCAGGACACTTCCAATCCGCTGATGGCGAGCCACTTCGCGACCGAAGACTACATCAAGAACAGCGGGCTGAACTACGTCCTGCTCCGTAACGCCCTGTACATGGATGTCATCCCGCGGTATGTCGGCGGGGAGAAGGTTTTTGAGACGGGCATTCATCTGCCGACAGGGGAGGGAAAGGTCTCCTTTGCGCTTCGCGAGGAGTTGGGCGAGGCGACGGCTAACTTATTGGCGGAAGAAGGCCCCAAGTCCCAAGTCTACGAACTCACGGCGGGCGAGGCGTGGTCTTTTTACGACGTGGCGAATGCGCTCACCGAACTGTCGGGCCGGGAAGTGACGTACACGCCCATCGAGCGGCCGGAATTCGAGGCGCGGATGCGAGAGCGGGGTCTGCCCGAGTTCGTGATTCGGATTCTCCTCGACTTTCATCGCGAAATTCGGAACGGCCTGCTCGACGAGGTCAGCCCCGAAATGGAGCGCCTGCTTGGGCGAAAGCCTGCCCCGCTTCCAGAGGGGTTAAAAGCTCTCTTCAATCTACAGGGCATTTAATATCCGAGGGCAGTGGGCAGTCGCTTTCGAGGCTCGGACTGGAGACGGCTCGGCAGGCGGCGAAGACCTCTTCGTCGCCTGCCTGCCGCAAGCCGTTCTACCAGCGCGCGTTGGGGCCGAAGTCGGCGTTGTAGTAGCTCTGGCCCTCGACGTTGGTGCCCGGCGGGACCAGTTCGTCCACGCGCTTTTTGTCTCCGTCGGTGATCGTCACGTCTGAGGCGGCCAGGTTGTCCTCCATTTGAGATACGGAGTTCGGGCCGATGATGGGGCTGGTGACGCCCGGCTGGGCGGCGCACCAGGCGTTGGCGAAGGCGGTCATCGTGCAGCCTTTGTCGCGGCACAGGGCCTCCAGGCCTTCCAGCACGGTCCAGGTCTGCTCGGAGAAGTTGGCCGGGTCCTCACGCGAGTTGGGCGGCGCGGGCTGGCCCCGGTGGTACTTGCCCGTCAGCTTGCCGCCGGCCAGCGGGGACCAGGGGATGACGCCCAGGCCGTAGGTCCGCGCGACGGGCAGCAGTTCGCGCTCGATGCGGCGGTCCAGGATGTGGTACGGCGGCTGTTCGCAGACAAAGCGGTTCAAGCCGAGTTCCTTGCTGACCCACAGCGACTCGACCACCTGCCAGGCGGCGTAGGTGCTGGTCCCGATGTAGCGGACTTTGCCCGAACGAATCAGGTCGTCCAAAGCCCGCAGGGTCTCGTCTATGGGCACGGACGGCTGCGGGCGGTGGATCTGGTACAGGTCAATGTGGTCCGTCTGGAGCCGCCGCAGGCTGTCCTCGCAGGCTTTGATCAGGTTCAGGCGCGTGTTGCCCCAGGCGTTGGGGTCCTCATCGTCCATCTTGCCGTGCGCTTTGGTCGCGAGGAACACCTTGTCCCGCTTGCCGCCTTCTTTCAAGGCGTTGCCGGTCAGGGTCTCCGATTTGCCCCGTCCGTAGACGTTGGCGGTGTCAATGAAGTTGCCGCCCCCGTCCAGGAAGCGGTCGATCATGCGCGTCGCCTCGTCCTGCTCCGTCTTCCACCCGAAGGTCATCACGCCCAGGCACCAGACGCTGACCTGCGCGCCGGTGCGCCCTAATGAGCGATATTCCATGATTTGAGTCCCTTTCTAAGAAACTGTATAACAAGCGGATCGGGCGATTAAAATCGCGGCAACGAGAGCACGAAGTCTGCCTTCGCAGACTCGGTCCTAACCGGCGAAGGCCGGTTTTGTGCCTTTGTTGCTGCGGTTTTAACCGCCGGTTCAAAGCTGTTACCCAGTCTCTAACGCCGTTGTGATGCAGTGGTATACCCAAAAACCGTCATCAGTCATCGAGGGCGGCTATCGTGTGTGGTCTTGCAACAGTCGGGGCTTGAGCCAGCCGTTGCAGAGCGGGTCGCGGAGGGCTTCCATCCACTCCACCAGGCGGCGGCGCAGGCGGCGCAGCTCGTCCCGGCTGTCGGAGGCCGTCGCGAGGTTGACGATCTCGCCGGGGTCCCGGGCCAGGTCATACAGCTCATCCTCCGCCGTCGCGTTCCAGACATATTTCCAGCGCGCGTCGCGCACCATGCGCTGGCTGTAAAGCCCGAACTGGCTGCCGTGGTACATTGAGAAAATGCAGTCGCGGCCATTGTCCGCCGCGCCGTCCAGGAGCGGCGCAAGGCTTTGGCCCTCAAATGCCTCCGGGGCGGGGACGCCCGCCAGGTCGCAAAACGTCGCCGCCAGGTCCAGGGCGCTTGACACGAAGGCGTCACACGCCCCGCGCGCCGCCCCTCCCGGACGGCGGATGACAAGCGGCACACGGACGACGTCATCATACATCACCATGTGCTTGTCAATCATGCCGTGCGACCCGCACATGTCGCCGTGATCCGTCGTGTAGACCACGACGGTGGTTTCGGCCAGCCCCAGCGCGTCCAGATGGGACAGGAGGCGGCCGATCTGGGCGTCCATGAGGGTGATCTCCCCCAGGTAACGGCCTACAACCGGCGCCCAGTCCTGCCACGTCCACCCGTCTACGCCCCAGGTGCGCCGCTGCTGGGCCTGCGCGTAGGGCTTGCCCAGGAGGGGGTCGGGGAAGCCGGGCCAGGGCGGGATGTCGTCGGGCGGATAAAGCGAGGCATAAGGCTGGGGCACGACATTGGGCAGGTGCGGCTCGCTCGGGTCCCAGCGCAGGAAAAACGGCCCGTCAGCCTGGGCATAGCGCGTCAGCAGGTGGGCCGCACGGTCCGCCCCCCACGCCAGGCGTGTCTGTCCGGGGTCAATCTCGGTGTCTGTCTCGCCGAAGAAGCCCTGCGTCCGGGGCGGCGGGGCCAGCCCCTGCCCGATACGCCAGGCTGCGTAATCCTGTTCGGGGATGTAATCCTGAAAGCCAAATTCTGTGGGACCTTTCTGCGGGTGCAGCCCCCACTTGCCGACATAGCCCATCTGGTAGCCGGCCCCGGCCAGCAGGTCGCTCCAAGAGGTCAGCCCCTCCCGCGCCGGGCGCGGCGCTTCGGTGTCGGTGTTGACAATCGCCAGGTGCTGGGTCGGCCACTGCCCGAACAGCAGGCTGTTCCGCGCGGGGGTGCAGACCGGGACGGGGCAAAAGGCGCGCGTGAAGCTGACGCCCTCGGCGGCCAGCCGGTCCAGGTGAGGCGTTTGCAGGAACGGGTGGCCGTTGACGCCGAGGCAGTCAAAGCGGTGCTGGTCCGAGTGGATGAGTAAAAAGTTCGGGGCGTTTGTCATAATTTTCGGTTCACGAACTGGTACAATGGGTAGGAACGCAATTCGAGAGCTGGACGCCCGATTCCTCCGAACGTACTTTTTGCAACGTACTTTTTGCAATGGCGCTGCTGCATCAACCGGCCCCGGCCTTGAAAGGCCGGGCTATCGAGAGCACAAAGCCCCTCCGGGGCTGGGGAAAAGCCAATGCAGACCCATCTTTAGCCCCGGAGGGGCTTTGTCCGGCGAAGCCGGGAGTAGCCCGGCCTTTTAAGGCCGGGTAAAAACTGAGGAGGGCCGCATGCCCAAAAAACCTAACATCCTGCTGATCGCCGTGGACTCCCTGCGCGCCGACCACATGAGCGGCTACGGCTACCCCCGCTTGACGACGCCGCATCTGGACCGCTTCGCGCAGGCGGGAACGCTCTTTGAAAACACCTTCAGCCCGCACATCCCGACCACCAGCGCCTACAGCTCCATGCTGACCGGCATGGACGTGTTTTCCACGCAGGTGGTCGCGCTGCGCCACCAGGGGCCGCTGCGCCCGGAAGTGGCGACGCTGCCCGAAATCCTGCGCGGGGCGGGGTATGACACCTCCTGCGTCGGCTTCAGCGGCAACCCGGCCTCGCGCGGCTTCGACAAATATCTGGACTTCCCCGGCTGGGGAAGCTGGAATGAAGGCCGCAGCCCCAAAGCGCAGAACTTAAACGAGGCCGCGCTCCCCGAACTGGACCGCCTGGCCTCCCAGGAGCAGCCCTTCTTCCTGTTTCTGCGTCACATGGACCCCCACGCGCCCTACCTGCCCCCCGCCCCCTTCGAGCGCATGTTTTACCACGGCGACGAGTGTGACCCGGAGAACACGTCCATGAAGCCGGTCATGGATTTCAAGCCGTTCCGTGACTTTTTCGCCAGTTGGATGCCGCCGGGCATCACCGACAAGGACTACATCATTGCCCAGTATGATGGGGCAGTCGCTTACATGGACTCGTGCATCCAGGCGATTTTCCAGGCGCTGGAGGCACGCGGCATCCTGGACGAAACCATTATCGCGTTCAACTCGGATCACGGCGAAACGCTCTACGACCACGAGTGTTGGTTCGATCACCACGGGCTGTACGAGCCGACCCTGCACGTCCCGCTCATCCTCCGCTACCCGGGCAAGGTCGCGGCGGGCAGGCGCATGAGCGGCTTCAATCTCCATCAAGACCTGGCGCCGACTCTGCTGGAACTCGCCGGGATCGAAACAGACATTCCTTTCGACGGCAAAAGCCTCGTTCCGATGATGCGCGGTGAGACGCCCTCCCATCGGAGCGAGTTCTACATCACCGAATGTACCTGGATGCGGAAGCATGGCTGGCGCACGCCGGAATGGAAGCTGATCGTCGCCCTGGAGCCGGACTTCCATTTCAAGCCGCCTGTCGAGCTGTACAACCTCGTCCAAGACCCCTTAGAGAACAACAACGTCGCCGCAGACCACCCCGATGTCGTTGCCCTGCTCCAGGGCAGCCTGGAAGCCTGGATCGCGAAGCGGGGAGGGGAGACCGGGCTGCCCGATCCCATCTACCACCAGGGCGACTGGCACGGAAACGCGGGTCTGGGGGCGTTCCAGTCCTCTCAGCAGGCTTACGACACTCTCCACATCGGCGACCCGAAGGATGCGGCAAAGCTCCAGGCGGAGTCCAGAAAGTAAGGAAAGTAAGACAGGTATGAGCGTCACCGTCCAGGAGTACGTCGCCCGTGTCACCGAGAAGAAAGCCGAAGACCTTCTGGCCGCCGCCCATGCCGTCGCGAAAGACAAACAAGATTGGAAACCGTTGGGGCGGGGGCGCACCGTCATTGACCTGATCGCGGAATGCGCGATTATGAACAGGATGTCAATCAAGTTGCTGCACGAGCGCGCCTGGGACGCGGCAGGCCGTGAGGAGCGCCGGCAGGCTCACGCCGCGCTGGACACTCTGAATAAGGCGGGCGCGAGCCTCCAGGAGAACACCCGTGCCCTAGCCGCCGCCATCCGCGCCATTCCTGACGACCAGCTTGAGTTGGAGATCACGCTGCCGGATGAAATAAGCACGGTGGCTGAGGACCTGCTGCATCCGTACTGGAACATGGCTTACCACGAGGGGCAGATTAACTACATTCGGACGCTTGAAGAAGCAGGAGTAAAAGGAGAATGACATTGAACGTTGCCATCGTTGGACTTGGCGGCATCGGCAATACCCACGGCGGGGTCTACGAGAAGAACCCGGCGACCCAAATCGTTGCCGTCTGCGACATCCTCAAAGACCGGGCCGACAACGCCGCCGCCCGGCACGGTTGCCCGGCATTCTACTCCGTGTCGGACATGCTGGCGAGCGGGATCAAGATTGACGCCGCCAGTGTCTGCTCGGCGGGGGTGGAGAACGGCGGGGACCACTACGCGCCGACGATGGAGCTTCTGGGGGCGGGCATCCCCGTGCTGGGGGAGAAGCCGATCTCCAACGACATCGGCAAGGCTGAGGAGATGGTCGCCCTGGCCCGGCAGAAGAGTGTGCGCTACGGCATCAACCTGAACCACCGCTTTACGCCCGCCGCGCTGCGGGCCAAAGAATGGGTGGATGAAGGCCGCCTGGGCGAGATCAACATCATCAACATGACCATGTGGATCAACAATCCGAATGAATCATCCCCCTGGTTCCACATCCGCGCCCTGCACCCGCATTCGCTGGATGTGATGCGCTACTACGGCGGCGATGTCGCCAAGGTCCAGGCGTTCTTCAAGCGCGGGCTGCGCCCGGACGGCCCCGACGGCCGCCGCGTCTGCTGGTCGAACGTCCAGGTCAACCTGCTCTTCCAGAACGGCATCATCGGCCACCTCACCGGCAGCTACGACGCCGGGGGCAGCTACGGCCTGGAAACGCTGGAAGTGGTCGGGTCCGAGGCGCGCTTTGTTCTGGAAGACGCCTGTGAGCACCTGCACTTTTATCCCCGGTTCACTCGCCAGACCGAGACCTACGACTACCTCGGCGGCATGATGGGCTTCGGCGAGACATTCGCCAGCCGCATCGGCGCCTGGGTGGACCAGAACGTCGCCGGGGCCGCGCCCGACGAGATAGACGCCTCGGGGGCGGACGCCCTCCACGTCCAGCGCATCATCGAGGCGGTCATCGAGTCGTGGGAGACCGGGACCGTGGTGACGCTTTAAAGATGTGGACGGACCCACCCCGGCTCGCTCAGGCTCACCACCCCTCCCTGTTAGGGAGGGGCCTCGGAAAAAGCAGGAGGACGGGAGCCACCGTCCCGTGTCTGGACTTTGCCGGGAAGAGAACCCTGCCGTACCTGCTCCTTTTGCCCCTCCTTAACAGGGAGGGGTGGCGAGCCTGAGCGAGCCGGGGTGGGTTCTTAAAGAGGTGTTTTCAAGCATGACGATGGTGACCATCATCGGGCGCGGCCATTCGGGTACGCGCGCCATCTCGCACACGCTGTCCGCCAGCGGCGTCTTCATGGGCGAACCGTTGAACGGTTCGGGGGACCTCCTGCCGCCGGAGGACATGTACGCGGCCTGCCGTGTCCTGGCCCGGTTCGTCGAGTGGCGCGGCGGCCTGGAATGGGATTGGAGCGCCCTGCACGCAATGGACATCCCCGCCGAGTTTACCCAGCTAATCCATGCTTACCTGGCTTCGGTCCGGGAAAGTCCGTCCGAGAACAAGGGCTGGAAGATTCCCGAAACGACGCTGGTCTTCCCGTGGATCGTGCGCCTGTTCCCCGACATCAAGTACATTTTCTGGGTCCGCGACCCGCGCGATTGCATCCTGGGCGGGCATCTGACGGACGATCTCACCCGCTTCGGCATTCCCTATCCGCCAACCGAGGACGAGCGCCTGCGCCGGGCCATCTCGTGGAAGTATCAGGATGATCTCGTCCGCGCCACCCCCAAGCCCGCCCACTGGATCGAGGTTCGCTTCGAGGATTTTGTTTCCAGCCAGGCCGAGACGCTGGCGCGACTGGGAGACTTCCTCGGCCTTCATCTCACTTCTATTCCCGTCAAGCCGGAAACTGTGGGCCGCTGGAAGCAGGATCAGGGGGTCAATTACTTCGACTTATTCCAGCCCTCCATGACCAAATATGGGTACGAAAGCCCCGTCGGAGAAGAACCACGATGCTGAGGGTCTGCGTGATCGGCTTGGGGCCAATCGGCAACCGCCATGCCGATCTTTACCATGCCGCCCCCCTGGTTGACCTGGTCGGGGTCTGTGATTTAGACAAAGACCGGGCAAGCCGAACCTCCGCGCGCCTGCGGGTTCCCGCCTTCGGCAACGTCTCCGAAATGCTGAAGGCTTTGCAGCCGGATGTGTGTAGCGTCGCCACCGGCGGCTATGAGTACGGCAGCGACCACTACGAACCGACGATGCAGGCGCTGGAGGCGGGGTGTCATGTTCTGGGCGAAAAACCGATCTCCAACGACATCAGCAAGGCTGAAAAGATGGTCGCCCTGGCCCGCCAAAGTAATCTCTGCTACGGCATCAACCTGAACCATCGCTTCACCCCCGCCGCCCGGCTGGCGAAGCGGTGGCAGAACGAGGGCCGGCTGGGGCACCTCCTTTTTGTCAACATGAGCATGTGGATCAAGAACCCTGTCGAGAGTTCGCCCTATTTTCAGATCAAGGCGCTCCACCCCCATACCATTGACGTCATGCGCCATTTCTGCGGCGATGTCGAGGCCGTCCAGTGCTTCGCCACGAAGGCGCCGGGCCGGACGATCTGGACGACCGCCCATTTCAGCCTGCGCTTCCGAAACGGCGTGGTCGGCGGGCTGACCGGCTCCTATGACATCGAGCGCGGCCACCCGATGGAGCGCTGCGAGGTCGCGGGTACGGGCGGGCGTTTCGTCATTGACGACATGTACCGGGAGGCGACCTTGTATCCGGCGGGGGACCTGGAGAAGAGGGTGTATACGAACCCGCTCTTCGGCGGCTTCCGTGACTTCGAGGACACCTTCCGGGACCGGCTTCATCGTTTCTTGGAGCAGGTGGGGGCGGGCGCCGCGCCCGCAGACATTGACGGCTCTGGGGCAGACGGCCTCGCCGCCCAGCGAGTGCTGCAAGCCGCCATCGAGTCGCTCGAAACCGGGACAATCGTGACCGTGGCGACGTAAGCCCGGCCCTGAGCAGCCGGTCTATGCCCAGCTTCGCCCAAGCCGCCCCGTCAGGGCCGGGTTCTGAGGCAGGGGGCCTGTAGAAGTTTGGAGAAAAACCATGAAGTTAGGCGCTAATTCCGTGTTGTTCGGCGGGTTCGACTTGAAGACGGCGTTTGAGGAGATCGCGCGGGCGGGGTATGACGGCATCGAGATTTCGGCCATAGACGGCATGAGCGACCATCTGGCGCTTGACCGCTGGCGCGGGATCGGCCCCGACATCAAACGGTGGGCCACGGAGTACGGGCTGGAACTGCTGGCGATGGAGCAGCCGTCCCAAGACCCCGCCCGGATGGAGACGGCGTTCCAGGCGGCCTCAGACATCGGCATCCCGATCATCAACTGCGGGCCGGGCGGCAAAAGCGGCGACGAGGCCAGCCTGGAACAATCCATTGATTCGCTGGGTCGCCTGGCCGCAATGGCCGAGAAATACGGCGTGACCCTGTGCGTCAAGGCGCACGTCGGGGCGGCGATTGACAACACGCCGACCACGCTGCGCCTGATGGCCGCGATCTCGTCCCCCGCCTTCGGCATTGACATGGACCCGTCGCACATCTACCGCGCCGGTGAGGACCCGGTCGAGGCCATTAAGGCCGTCGCCTCGCGCGTCAAGCATGTCCACATCCGCGACTGCAAAGGCCGCGGGCAGGGGCCGGGCAGGCCGGAAGACCAGGCCAACGGGCGCGGCGACATCAACCTCGTCGGCTACCTCCGCGTCCTGCACGAGAGCGGCTACCGCGGCCCGGTGGATTTGGAAGTGATCGGCGCCAAGGACTACGGCTTGGTCCAGTGTGCGGTGATTGCCGCCGAAGCGCGGGGCCACATGCAGGCGTCCCTGCAAGCCTGCGGCGCGCGTTAGTCGGTTCGGGAAGCACTTGCAAGGAAGAAGAGGGAAAAGCACGATGTTCCAGTTCACGGATGGGTTTTGCCGCGCATGGCGTGGGGCACTCTGCGGGGCATCCGCCCTGCTGCTGGTAGTCGGATGCCCCTCGTCTGGCCTAAGCCAGCAGGCCGCGTCACAGGCCAGCCCTGCCCTCCCTGCAAAGGAGAATCGCGCTGTCTCTCCGCCGAAGATTGATGCCTCTAAAAATGCGCTGGTGGACACCCAGGAAGGTATCCGCAAGGGTGCTCTGTTCTATGCCACTGCCCCTCTGCCGGAAAAAGTGCTGCGCCAAGCGGACGGAACGACTGCCGGAGTCTCGTTCACCGTGCCTCTGACGGTTGACCGGGTTCATAATCGGCTGTCCGCTCAGGCTCTCATCAACAACAAGAAGTGCCGCCTGATTCTGGACACGGGCGGGGGGCCGGTCGTCTCTCTGGACCAGGCAACCGCCCGTGGTATCAAACTGGCTGGCAGAACGCCGGTGCAGATAGGCGGCGTCCAGGGCCGCGAGGCGGCCACTCTGGGGCGGGCGAAAAGCCTGACTCTTGGGAACCTGACACTAGGACAGATCGCCATTACCGTGGTCGGCAAAACGCCTGCGAATATGTCTACGCTTGGCCTGAGCGCGTTCCAGCATTATCGAGTCACGCTGGATTTCGCGGCGAACACGATGACGCTCACGCGCGGAGGTGTCCCCAGGACGCTCCCCGGAGGGGCGTCACTGTCCATCCCGTTTAATGATGACGGAGGGTACATCTTCATCCCAGCCCGTGTCCTCAGCCAAGACGGCTGGGCTGTCCTTGACAGTGGCTCGGATGTGAACTGTCTTCCATTCAGGGCGGCGAAGGCTGCCGCCGCGCAGCTCCCCGCTTCCGACTCCAAAACCGTCACCCGTGACCAAAAGATCGGTTTGGGAAACACCGACAAAAAGTTCAGTGCAATCGTACTCAAAGCGTCCCTCCCAATCTCCCTGAACACCGGCCATGACGATGCCGCTTTCAGCACGACCAGCCGGGTGGGTACGTCGGACATCGACAATGTTCTCAACTCCATGTTTGACACACACATCGTAGCCCAACTCGGATTCCCTTTCCTCCTCCAATTCGGGCGCGTCATCATTGACTACCCGAACCACACACTGACTTTGCAGTACCCGGCGCACGACAACTTTATCAAAGTGGCGCTTTCTCCCACGGATCACGACGAAGCCTGGCCGGGCTACAAGTGGCGGCAGAAAGGCTACGCCTGGATCGAGGTCCCCGACGGCAAGAGTGCGCCGGCGTCTTCTTCGATTCCGGCCAACTCGGCGACCGCACCAGCAAAGACCACGAGCACCACAAGCGCCACGGTCATCACATCCAGTGATGGCGGCGTCACAGTCACCGTCAACGGGACTAAAATCGCGTGCCCTTCCGGCTCAACCATACAAGTGGGAGCTGACGGTGTCGTCCACATCTTGCCGCCGGGCAACAGCCCAAGCAAATGAGGCGACTGCGACTCACAAAAAGAGCCTGCCGGGGATACCCGGCAGGCTCATCAGTCGCGACAGCATGACCGAGGCAGAATGCGGCCACTTTCCGAGATGCCGTTGCGTCTTCCGCCGCTCTCTCAGGTTGCTCTGGGTGAAGTGTATCTGGGTCTGTCTCACGTCCCGCAGACTGCGGGACAAACTCATGGAGGCCTGGCAGGCGGCCTGGACGGCTTCCAATTCGGATGCTTTGACGTTAGACCCCACACATCTGCCTACGAGGATGTACAGCGATGACGTCCTGCCTGCAACTTTTCCTCGCCCCGCGTGTCAAATAGGGTGCCGACCATCAAATGTGAGGAGAAGCTCATGCGAAATAAGTCAACCCTGGCCGTTCTGCCACTTTTGGCCTCCCTGGCCCCGCTCCTCGCCGGCTGCGGGCACAGCAATCAGCCCGTGATGATGGCCCCGCCCACCACGCCGGTGACCATCTCGCAGCCACCCGGAGGCTATGACCAGAACGCGGGTTATAACCCGCAGAACGGCGCCCCCGGTGGGGCCTACAACTGGACCGAGGTTCCTGTCAATCAGCAGGTGCCGGTCACCCGCGCGGTCTTCGACCAGGGCGGCTATCAGCTTTATTCGCCGCAGGGAACCATCGTCGTTCCGTTTACGAACCAGAACCTGTATGTGATGAAGTTCGGCCAGTCCCAAAACGGCGGCATGTCCTTCGTCAACAGCGGCCAGTACCCGACGCTGTTCCTCCCGCCCGGCGCGGGGCTTGACAATGCCGCCCAGCCCGGCGCGCGCTGGTATCCGTTCCCGCAGAACTACGCCTACACACAGCCTGTCTATGTCGGCCTGGCCCCAAGCTGGTCCGCCTTCAGCGGCATGGGCTGGTATCCGGGCATGTCCTACTACGGCGGGTACTGGGGAGCAAATCCTTACGGCTTTGCCCCCATGGTCGGGCTGCACTTCCTGATTGGCGGCTCCCCCTACTACGGCTGGAACTCGTACCATTCCTACTACAACAGCCATCCCGGCTACACCCCCATGCGGGTCGTCAATCGGACCGTCTACAACCAGGCCGCCCGGACCTCGTTCAATCGTAACACATTCGGGCGCGGCGCTGCCGGCGGCTCCGGCTCGTTTGGACGACGCCCCTTCGGCAGCGCGGGAACGTCCTTCGGCGGACGGCCCTCCGGCTTCGGCGGCTCCTTCGGCGGCGGGCGGCGTTCCTTCCCCGTCAGCGGCGGCTCCTTTGGCGGCTCGCCTGCCCCCTCCTCGCCGAGTCGGCCTGCTTTCGGCGGCGGCGGTTCATTTGGGGGCGGTGGGTTCAGCGGCTCGCGTCCCTCTTCCGGCGGCTCCTTTGGCGGCGGTGGGTTCAGCGGCAGCCGCCCCTCGTTTGGAGGCGGGGGCGGCTCCTTCGGCGGAGGCCGTTCCTCCTTCGGCGGGGGCGGCGGACGGCGGCGGTGAACCCAGGGCTGAACCCCTGGGCTTCGGTAAAGCAACTCCCCGCCTGCGCGGGCACAAGAATTAAGCAGAACAGTTCCATTCCTCGCCCGCGAAGGCGGGGGATTGCACTTCTAAAGCCCAGGGGTTCAGCCCTGGGTTCACCGCCGCCGACTTTCACAGCTCGGCAAGGAACAAAAGATGAACGACATGACGTTTCAGACTGGCGGCGACTGGTCCAGCACGACGCTCTACAACAACGGCGTCGAAGTCCTCGCGGCCCAGCTTTTTGTCCAGATTCTGGCCGGGCGCGACGAGTGGGACAACCCCATCCGGGGCGGCATCTACGACGGCACCGATTTGACGGCCCTCGTCCGGCCCCAGCAGGACCCCGACCAGGCGTGGGACATCCTGCCGGGCCGCGTGACCCTGACCTTCCCCGGCCATGTGGTCGTGCTGGAAAACTATCACCCAATGGTGGACCCCGACGCCACCCGCGTCTGGTACAACAATCAGGACGTGACGGACCGGGTCGTGGACGTGTATGTGGACGTCAATGCCCTGGATGATGTCGTCAAGGCTTATGTCACTGTCTACAAGCCGCACTGGATCAGGACCGATGAAGTGATCACCTACACCATCGTGGCGTAGAGCGCCAACCAGGAACCCATCCCGCGTCGCCTACCGGCTCCGCACCCTTCCCTGTTAGGGAAGGGCTTCGGACAAGAGGCAGAGGTGCGTGTGCGTCGGAAGCCCCTCCCTAACAGGGAGGGGTGCGGAGCCTCAGCGAGCCGGGGTGGGTAGTCTTTCGTCTTTTTAGGAGAACCATCCATGTTCGGCAGCAACAACGGCGCCCCCGCGCCCGCCTCCAATCGCCCGCTCGCGTCCGAGGTCGCCCGCCTGGAAAGCAACTTCACCCAGGTGATCGTCAGCGGCCAGTCTTCGGTCGGCCTGGCAGTCTTCCTGAACGGCCAGCCGGTCTCGACGGGGGATGTCGAGAGCCTGACCATCGAGATCATCGCGCCCGACGCGAACAACCGCAGTGGCTCCGTCGCCGCCGTCCTGTCCCGCTACACCACCGGCCCGTCCGGCGGGCGTGACCAGCGCTCCGCGACCCTCTTCCCCGGCACCGTGGAAGTGATCGCCCGTGGTCGCCGTCTCGTCGTCACCTGCCTGGAAGACGGCTCCTTCGACGGCCTCTGGCTCGGCCTCGGCCTGCGCGCCGACGGCACCTCCAGCGAACTCACCGGCGTCCAGAGCCTGCGCCTCGCCGTCACGCCCAACCTCGTGGACGCCAAACTGACCTGGAGCGAGGACGGCGCGACTGAGGACCTTCTGCCGGAGACATGAGCGTGGCGGTGCGGTATAATGCGCGTTAGGCGGCAGGGGCACAGTACAAGGTGAAGCGGCTATGTTCAGTGAAAACCAACAACGCTCGAGCAAGGACTTGAAGAATTGCGGCAAGCAGAAGAGTATCTGAGAGCAAATCCCCCTCAGTGGCCCAAACTTACTTTGACGCCTACCTCTTCAGGCTATGTTGTCAAGGGATTTTCTACCTACACCATCCCGCTCCCTGAGCAACTCAAGGCGGATACGGTAAATGCGCTGCTTCACGAGTTGATTGAACCAGCGACTGAGGAAGCGGCTTTGTTAGAAGCCTGCGATCTTCGTTACCAAGCGGCTGATGATTGGGACGGCCCTGGGGAGGTTGTAGAGGTTGTTCTGAGTGCGCCGCCGCCCGTTTATGAGCGGCTGCGAGACAATAAACTTTACGGCAACATTATGTCGGTAATGACCACCATGGTCTGCGAAGACATTGGTAGCGACCGCTTGGAGCGCAAGCCCGTCGAGCCAGTCGCCTAACATCATTCTGCGCCGAACCCTGCCTGCCATCATCGAAGGTATAATGGCAGGCAGACGCCCAATCACAGGTGCGGTGGCTGCCGTCGCTTTCTTGCGGCACTTCATCAACACGAACAGAGGGAAATACAATGGCAACTGTGGTAACGGTCCAAGCCGCGCCCCAGACAACGGCGGAATATGAGGCCGCTTTCGAGCGGTTGATGGCAGAGGCGGAAGGCATCCACGAGCAGATGAGGCGAGACCGAATCGAGATCGAGCGGCTAAAGGTGGAGACGAAAGTCCTGGCGGAAGAGACGGGAAGGCTTAAATCCGAGACCCGAACCTTGCTGACTGGCATGGGGGCTAAGGTTTAAACCCGTGTGGAAGCAACTCATTGACCTCGGCAAGCAGTATATGGCCCTCGCTCGCAGGACCCAGCAGCACGAAGATGACATCAAGGACATGCGCCAGGGTCTAAAAGACGTGCGCCAGGACCTAAAGGATTTGCGTGAAGAACTGCGGGCGCTGGCGCAGACTGTTCAGCAGATGCAATGGGAGCAGAAGCACGACCGGGACATGGCGGCGCGTGACCAGGAGAACTTGATCCTGCGTCTGGAGAACTACCTGCTGCGCGCCGACCGGGGGCTGCCGCCCGGCAGTGGTGGGGATGCGCCGTAAGACAGGGCGGAACATCCGTGCGGGCGCCTGCCGTCATTTAGGTATGGGGAATTTGTCAAAACGAACTCTTGCGCTGCTGCTCGGCCTGTCCCTGTGGGCGATGGGGACGGCGCGGGCGGACACGACCATCAAGCGGCTGGCGCCGGGGGTGACGCTGACGCAGGAGATTGACCGGAAGACGCCGCTGATCATCAATGTCGTCACGGTGGACCTGACCGCGCCGGGCGTCCGGCTGGGCGTCGGCATCGGGCAGGACAAGATCACGGGCACGGACGGGACGCACGGACGGGAAGACGTCAGCCGCCTGGCCCGGCGCTGGGGGGCGGTGGCCGCCGTCAATGCCGACTTCTTTCCCTACACCGGCGACCCGTTGGGCGTCGGCATCCGCGACGGGGAACTATTCTCGGAGCCATTTTTAGGCATCCGGCAGGGCGGGCCGCGCGTGACCCTGGGGGTGACGCCGGACGGCAGGGGCGTCCTGTTCGACACGCTGGGGTTTTTGGGCGACTTGCAGGCGTCCGACGGCCAGCGCGGGTTCCTTAACGGCATCAACCGGCCCGTGACCAAGAACGAGACCATCGTTTACAGCAGCCTGTACGGGCCGGTCACGGGCAACAAACCCGGCGGCGTGGAAGCCGTCGTGCGCGGCGTCAACCTGCCGGTCCGCGCAAACAAGCTGCTGGCGGGTCGGGTGGAGAGTGTCCGGGTCGTTCAGGGAACGACCGAAGCCATTCCAAGTGACGGCGTGGTCCTGTCGGGCGGGTCGGGGACGGGCGCGGACTTTCTGGCGCGGCACCTGCACCCCGGCGACCGAGTGAGCTTCGTCCTCGCCGTCGCCCCCGTCGGGGAGACAGGCCGCGCGGTCCAGGTCGCCGCGTTGCCCCGGACGGGGCGTGACCTGCCCTCGCGGGCGGGCGCGGGGATCAGCAGGAGTGCCTGGCTCTGGGCGCAGGTGCCGCAGGCCGTCGGCGGCGGCCCGCACCTCGTCGTAGACGGGCAGGTGTCGTTAGATGCGGCGGCGGAGGGCTTCGACGCGGGCTTTTCCGACGGTCTGAACCCACGCACGGCCGTAGGGACGACGCGCGACGGCCATCACCTGCTCCTGGTGACGGTGGACGGGCGGCAGGCGTTCTCCAAAGGCGTGTCCCTGACGAATATGGCCCTGATACTCAAGCGCTACGGGGCCTGGAACGCGATCAACCTGGACGGCGGCGGCTCGACGGCGATGGCCGTGGGCGGTCTGACGGTCAACAACCCCAGCGGGGCGGGGGCGGAGCGGCCCGTGGCCGACATGCTCCTCGTCTACAGCGACCGCGCCTTCCAGCCTGACGCCCCCGCGCTGCCGGCCCTTGCGGCGGACGCCGAAGCGGCTCAGGAAGACTCGCCCGCGCGTCTGGTCGTTCCCCTGACCCCCGTGAGCGTCGGCCGCGCCGTGCCGCTGAAGGTGCAGGACGGTGGGCGTCTGGTGTCGGGCGCATCGCCCGCCATCGTCTGGCAGGGTCCGGCGACGGGCGGAGTGGGGTTTGTCAACCAAAAGGGGTATCTCATTACCACCGCTCCCGGCAAAGGGACGGTCGCAGCCCTGTATGGTGGGCACCTGCTCACCGCCCCCGTGACCGTCGTCGGCGCGACGCCCGCCCCGGCGACCTATGCCCTGCAAGCGCAGCTTACCGCCGATCCGGACGGTATCGCCGACCGCAGCCAACTGATCATCCGCATCACCGATGCTCAGGGCAAGCCGCTGGCACACGCTCCCGTCATCCTGGCGGTGACGGGCGGCGCGGCGGACAAGGACAATCTACAGACCGACTTCGATGGCAGCGCCACGGTCGGCATCACCTGGACAGCCGACAAAGGCGGCTCGGCGCGCGTCTCCTCGGGGACGCTGACGCCGGTAACGATTACGCGACCATGACTCAAGAACTCTTTATGGAGGCAGCGTCCAATGCGCTGCCCGTTACTCCCCCCATCACCCTGAAGGACGTGCGCCACGACGCGCGCGTCCGCACCTACATCCTGCGCGGCAACGAGCAGATGCAGGCCATCGGCTACACCGAGCACGGGCATCGCCACGCCGGCATCGTCTCGACCATCGCGCGGACCATCCTGACGCAGCTCGGCCACCCGGACCGCGAGGGCGAGCTGGCGGCCATCGCCGGCTACCTGCACGACATGGGCTGCGTCGTCAACCGCATCGGCCATGTCGAGGCGGGCGCGCTGATGTCCTACACCATCCTGACCGACATGAAGATGCCTGCGGGCGAGATCGCGACCGTCATCGGCGCCATCGGCAACCACGAGGAGCCGAACGGCCTGCCCATTTCGCCCGTCTCCGCCGCCGTCATCATCGCCGACAAGTCCGACGTCCACTTCTCCCGCGTCCAGGAGAAGGACCCCGTCAAGTGGGACATCCACGACCGGGTTAACTCCGCCGTCCAGAAGTCCTACCTGCATGTAGACGCCGAGGCGAAGTCCATCACGCTGGAACTGGAGATCGAGACCATCCACGCCAGCGTCACCGAATACTTCGAGATCTTCGTCCTCCGCATGGTCCTCTGCCGCCGCGCCGCCGACTTCCTGGGCTGCAAATTCCACCTCAAGATCAACGGCGTGAACTTATAAAACGGCACTTTGCCGCCTGACAATAGCCAGAGAGGAGAAAAGTTATGGGGGCAAATGCAGATTCGCTGCGAACAGTATTTGATGGGTGGGACGGCTATCACCTCAGCCTGGTACATGCAACTGCTCCGCTCTCGCGTGAGCAGTTGGCCTGGCGACTGACACCTGACCAGCGTTCGGTGGGGGAACTGGCGGAGCATATCGTCCTCGGGCGCATTGACTGGTTCCGGCGAATGGAGGCGCCCGGCAGCGCGGAACTCGCCCGTCAAGCCCCGCCGGTGGGCAGCCTGGTTGAAGACGCGGCGCAGCTCATCCAGTGGCTGGAAGCGACCTGGAAAATGGTGGAGGAGACTCTGACTGGTTGGCAGGTTGCGGACCTGACGAAGACATATCCGCATGCCTATTGGGGCAAGACATATGCCGTGTCGCGGCAGTGGACGATTTGGCGCATCATGGCCCACGACATTCATCACGGCGGCCATCTCAGTGTCATGCTGGCGTCTCAGGGCATCGAATTGCCGGAACTGGGCGCACTGGGTGGGCATCTGACCGTGCCACCCCTGGCCGAACCATCAGACCTTTAGAAGTGTGCTCTGGTCGCCAATGCAGGGTCAACTTGTAACGCTCCGGTAGGCTCACAGTGAAAGGCGAAACAATGGCTGAGGACAAACATCACTGGCTCTACGTCGCCGCCGGCTGGACTATCGCGGCGGCTCTCTTCACCGCTTATGCCTGTTGGCGAGGCGGCGCTCATACGCAGACCAACTCCGGCTTGGGATGGCTCGTAGTCATCTACTTGTGGGGTGTGGTCATGTACGAAGGCTATAAAACTAAAAGGCGCTAACAAAATGACACTCCGCTCCTTCTCCCCTCCCTAACAGGGAGGGGTGGCGAGCCTCAGCGAGCCGGGTGGGTTCTTGCGCTTCCAACCGCTTCTGCCCGCCACGCTAAACCTCCCCGGCCAGTTCCTGCAAGATGATGGCCGCGCCGCCGAAGATGCCGGCGTTGTCGCCGAGTTCAGCGGGGACGATGCGGCACGACTTCGCCAGGGAGCGGATAGCAGTCGCCGTGACCGTGCGGCGGATCGGGTCCAGGATGATGTCGCCGGCCTGCGCGATGCCGCCGCCGATGACGACCATTTCGGGATTGAGCAGGTCAATCAGGTTGGTGACGCACAGACCCAGGTAGTAGCCGGTCTCCTCGAAGACTTCCAGAGCGATGGCGTCACCCTTCTGCGCTTCTTCGGCGATGATGGCGGGCGTCAGCGCGAAGCGGTTGAAGTCCACCCGCTCCCCCAACGTCGTCGGGAATCCCTCCTGAATCTTGCGCGCGGCCCGCTCGATGATGGCGTCACGCTGCGTCTCGCCCTCGACCGAGCCGAAGGCGCTGTTGCCGCCGCGCCCGCCGGGATTGATCACCATATGGCCGATCTCGCCCGCGCCGCCGTCCGCGCCGTCGAGCAGCCTGCCGTCCACGATGATGCCGCCGCCGATCCCCGTCCCCAGCGTCACCATGACCAGGTGCCGGACTTCCCGCCCCGCGCCGAAGCGGAACTCGCCCAGCGCGGCCAGGTTGGCGTCGTTGCCGATCTGCACCGGCAGCCCCAGATGGCGCTCGATGAGCGCGGCGATGGGGACGTCCTTCCACTGATCCTTGAAGTTCGGCGCCCACTTCACCACGCCCTCCCTGGCCTTGACATGGCCCGGAACGGCGACCCCGACGCCCAGCACCTGCGCGTCGTCGGCGCCGGCCCGGTCCAGAGCGGTCCGCGCCGCCGCCGCGATCTGCATCGCCGTCAGTTCCGGCCCCTCCATGCCGCGCGACGAGATGTTCTCCCCGCGCGCCACGATCTGCTCGCTCGCCCGGTCAATCACCGCCGCCCGGACGTTCGTCCCGCCCAGGTCCACGCCCACCACATAGGGCTTGTTCACTGTCTCATCTGCCACGCGCCATCCTCCTGCCCGAATCTCGCGATAGTATAACGGATGGGGCAGGGGATGTCAAGGTTAGCAGGTACGCCTTTGTGCTATAATGAGGATTATGAGTAAAGTGATTGAGTATCCGAAGAGCATGCCGCCGATGACCGAGGAAGAAAAGGCGGAGTCGAGGCGCATCATTGCCGAGGCCAAAGCGGCAGGTCATCCGCTCGCACAGTACGCAGGCACCTTGATGGATGATGATCTCACGGAGGAGTGGCTGGCCGCTATGCGGGAATACCGCCGGCAAGTTGAGGAAGACCCTAACTATTGAAAATCAACCTACTGGATACGGATACCCTGACACTCTACCGACTGGGCCGTCGTCCGCTAGTCTCTCGAATAAATGCGCGGCCGCTTTCTGAGATTGGTACGACCGTTATCACGGTTGAAGAGCAGATGACTGGCTGGCAGGCTGTACTCCGGCACCCGAAGAGCGACGCGCATCTTGCTGATACTTATCTGCGGTTGACGGAAGCCGTTCGTGTCCTTTCGGGGATGCACATCGTCACTTTCTCAGAAGCCGCCATTCGCCGCTACAACGCACTCCTCGCGATGAAGCTGAACATCGGCAAGATGGACCTGCGGATCGCCGCGATTGCTTTGGAAGAGAACGCGACCGTGATCACCCGGAACTTGCGCGACTTCGGGCGTGTGCCCGGACTGGCCTGCGAGAACTGGGCGGACTGAACGGATGGAGAAGATACCTATGGCCGACATTCAAACACTCCTGAAAGAGCGCATCCTGATCATAGACGGCTCCATGGGCGTTCTGCTTCAGAGCCGGAAGCTGACCGAGGCGGATTATCGGGGTGAGCGGTTTAAAGATCATCCGCGCGACGTTCGGAACAACCCGGACCTGCTGAACCTGACGCGGCCCGAAGTCGTGGAATCGGTTCATCAGGCCTATCTTGACGCCGGCGCGGACATCATCGAGACGAATACTTTCACGGCGAACTCCATCTCCCAGGCGGACTATGGGCTGGAAGCGGCCACCTATGAGATGAACCTGGAGGCGGCGCGGATCGCCCGGCGGGCGGCGGACAAGGCGACGCATCTTGACCCGTCGCGCCCCCGGCTGGTCGCCGGGGCGCTTGGTCCCACGACGAAAACCCTTTCGCTGGCGCTTGACCCGAACAACCCGGCCTTCCGGGAGATGAACTTCGACCAGTTTGTCGCCACCTACTATGAACAGGTCGAGGCGCTGGTCAAAGGCGGGGTGGATTTATTCTTGGTGGAAACCATCTTCGACACGCAGGTCGCCAAAGCCGCCCTCTTCGCGCTCCAAAAGTATTTCGAGGAGACAGGCCTGCGTCTGCCGATCATCGCCTCTTTGTTCGTGGACTTGAGCGGCCGGACTCAGACCGGGCAGACCATCGAAGCGTTCTGGAACTCCATCTCTCATGCGGGGCTGCTGGGCGTGGGTCTGAACTGCTCCCTGGGGCCTCGGGAGATGCGGCCGTTCATGGAGGAATTGGCACAGGTCGCGCCTGTCTTCGTCAGTGCCTACCCCAACGCCGGCCTGCCCGACCCGCTCTCGGAGACGGGGTTCCCCGAAACGCCGCAATCGCTGGCCCCACAGCTTCGGGAATGGGCGCAAAACGGCTGGCTGAACATTGTCGGCGGGTGCTGCGGCACGACTCCGGCCCACATCCGGGCGATTGCCGACGCCGTGCAGACCTGCAAGCCGCGCGTCGTGCCATCCGTGGAGCCGTATACCCGATTGAGCGGCCTGGAACCCTTGACAATCCGCCCCGACACCAATTTCGTCAACATCGGCGAGCGCACCAATGTCACCGGCTCGCCGCAGTTCAAGAAGCTGATTTTGAACGGGAAATACGAGGACGCCCTGACGGTGGCCCGGCAGCAGGTGGAGAACGGCGCGCAGGTCATTGACATCAACATGGATGAGGGGATGCTGAATGGCGAAGAAGCCATGACGACGTTCCTGAACCTGGTCGGGCCGGATGATGCCATCTCGCGCGTCCCCATCATGGTGGACAGCTCCAAGTGGTCGGTGCTGGAGGCGGGCCTGAAGTGCATCCAGGGCAAAGGCATCGTCAACTCCATCAGCCTGAAGAGCGGCGAGGAAAGCTTCAAAGAACAGGCGCGTCTGGTTCGCCGCTACGGGGCTGCCGTGGTCGTGATGGCCTTCGATGAGTTGGGGCAGGCGGACACGGCGGAGCGCAAGGTCGAGATCTGCACCCGCGCCTACAAGATACTGACCCAAGAAGTCGGCTTCCCGCCCCAAGACATCATCTTCGACCCGAACATCCTGACCATCGCGACCGGCATCGAGGAGCACAGCAACTACGCCGTCAACTTCATCGAGGCGACCCGGACCATCAAGCGGACGCTGCCCGGCTGCCATGTGTCCGGCGGCGTTTCCAACCTTTCGTTCTCGTTCCGGGGCAACAACGTCGTCCGTGAGGCCATGCACTCGGCCTTCCTCTACCACGCCATCCAGGCCGGCATGGACATGGGCATCGTCAACGCCGGGATGCTGGCGGTCTATGAGGAAATCCCAAAGGACCTGCTGGAACTGGTCGAGGATGCCCTGTTCAACCGCCGCCCCGATGCCACCGACCGCCTTTTGGCCTACGCCGAAACCGTCAAGGGCGCGGCGACGACGGAGAAGGTCGAGGAAGCCTGGCGGCAGGCGCCGGTCGAGGAGCGGCTGAGTCATGCGCTTGTCAAGGGCATTACGGACTTCATCGAGGCCGACACCGAGGAAGCCCGGCAACAGTACGCGAGGCCGCTGGAGGTCATCGAGGGGCCGCTGATGGCCGGCATGAACGTCGTCGGCGACCTGTTCGGGTCCGGCAAGATGTTCCTGCCCCAAGTCGTCAAGAGCGCCCGCGTGATGAAGCGCGCCGTGGCCGTCCTGCTGCCCTACATGGAGGCCGAGAAGCTGGCGTCGGGCAGCACGCAGGCGCAAGCCAAGGTGCTGATGGCGACCGTCAAGGGCGACGTGCATGACATCGGCAAGAACATCGTCGGCGTCGTGCTCGGCTGCAACAACTACGACGTCATTGACATGGGCGTCATGGTCTCGTCGGAGAAGATTCTCGCCAGAGCGCGCGAGGAGAACGTGGACATCATCGGCCTGAGCGGCCTGATCACGCCCTCGCTGGACGAGATGACCCACGTCGCCCGCGAGATGCAGCGTCAGGGCTTCACGGTCCCGCTGCTCATCGGCGGGGCGACCACGAGCCGTGTCCACACGGCCGTCAAGATCGCCCAGCATTACAAGCAGCCGGTCATCCACGTCTTGGACGCCTCCCGCGCTGTCGGCGTGGTCAGCGCCCTGGTCAGCGACGACCAGAAGCCTGCCTACGTTGAGGGAATCGAGCGCGAGCAGCAGGCGGCCCGTGACCAGCACGCCGGCAAGCGGGCCGACAAGAAGACGCTGACGCTGGCCCAGGCCCGCGCCAACCGGACGCCCATCGTCTGGCAGGCCTCGGACATCGCTACGCCCTCATTTACGGGTGTTCGCGCGGTCGCCAACCTGCCGCTGTCCGAGCTGGTTCCGTTCATTGACTGGTCGCCCTTCTTCCGCGCCTGGGAGCTGCATGGCCGCTACCCGGACATTTTGGAAGACGCGACTGTCGGCGAAAGCGCGAGCAAGCTCTTCGAAGAGGCCCAGGCATTGCTGGCGCAGCTTGTTTCGGACAAGTCGTTGCGGGCGAACGGCGTCTATGGCTTCTTCCCGGCCAATGCCGTCGGCGACGACATCGAGCTATACACGGACGAGAGCCGCGAACACGTCCTCGCCCGCATCCACACGCTGCGCCAGCAGGGCGAGAAGTCGGGGGATAATGCCAACAAGGCCCTGGCGGACTACATCGCGCCCCAAGAGACCGGCCTGCCCGACTATCTGGGCCTCTTCGCCGTCACGGCGGGCATCGGCGTGGAAGAGTTGTCCCGCAAGTTCAAGGACGACCTGGACGACTACAACGCCATCATGGTCAGCGCCCTGGCCGACCGTTTGGCCGAAGCCTTCGCCGAATACCTGCACAAAAAAGCCCGCGAAGCCTGCGGCTACGGGCAGGACGAGAACCTATCGGCAGAGGACCTCATCAAAGAACGCTACCGGGGCATCCGCCCCGCGCCCGGCTACCCGGCCTGCCCGGACCACACCGAGAAGCGGACGCTTTTCGATCTGCTCCAGGCCGAGCAGAACGCCGGCATCGAGCTGACCGAGAGCATGGCGATGATGCCCGCCGCCGCCGTCTCCGGCTTCTATTTCTCGCACCCGCAGGCCAAATACTTCTCGGTCGGCAAAATCGAAAAGGACCAGGTGGAGGACTACGCCCGGCGCAAGGGAATGGACCTGCCGACAATCGAGCGCTGGCTGTCGCCCGTCCTGAACTACGACCCGGATTAGGAGAAGTACGATGTCTCAGACGGCAACTGCGATGCGTCCCGCTTCTACTGATGCACCGCCGAAGATCTCTTATGAGGAGTTCCTGGAGCGCTACGATGGCATCCGCGCGGAGTGGGTTGATGGCGAGGTTCAACTGATGATTCCGGTTTCCAATGCCCACCAGCGGATCGGCAACTTCTTGTTCCGCGTCATCAGTGACTTCGTGGAAGCGCATGACTTGGGCGAAGTCTTCCAGTTGGAGTTCCAAATGAAGCTCGTCAAGGAGAAGCGGGGCCGCGAGCCGGACCTGTTCTTCGTCCCGAAGGCCAAACTCGCGCAGTTGGCACCGGGTTACTTCGACGGGCCGGCGGATTTGGTAGTCGAGATTATCAGCCCAGAAAGCATCAAGCGGGACTGGGAGGATAAGTTTGCCGAGTACCAGAGCGGCGGTGTCGCCGAGTTCTGGCTGATTGACCCAGTGACCCAGCAGGTGAACTTTTTTCGGCGCGACGCTGGCGGGCGCTTTCAGACCGTCTTGCCTGGTTCGGATGGCATTTACCATTCATCGGGGCTGTCCGGCTTTTGGCTGCGCGTGGATTGGCTCTGGCAGTCACCCTCTCCGCCAACATCTGCCGTGCGGAAGGAACTAGGGCTGCCCTAACGGCCTGACCGTCTTCATCCTCGGTTCAATTTGTGGTGAAGCTGGGTAGAGGGCATGAGATGGATTTGGAAAGCCTTCTTGCTTTTCTTCCCGAACCCCATTGACAAACGTATATGCTTGTGACATAATTCACAAGATGCGCGGGCAGGGGGCATTTCCTGGGAATCCGGCGCACCGTCACAGTCCACAAAGGGGAACGCCATGCTTCCTGTCGCGCCGCCGCCAACACCGCAAATCTCAGACTATATCCCGCTGATGATCATTTTGATTGTCGCCGTCGGACTGGCCTCCGTCCTCGTCGGGCTGTCGTGGATACTCGGCCCCAAGAAGCCGTCCGCCGCAAAGCTCGCCCCCTATGAGTGCGGCGTGACGCCGGTCGGGTCGGCGCGTGAGCGGTTCCCCGTCAAGTTTTATCTGATCGCGATGCTGTTCATCGTGTTCGACATCGAGACCGTGTTCCTGTACCCCTGGGCGGTCACGTTCACGCGCTGGAACAGCCACGCGCTTCAGGTGTTCAGCCTGCTGGAGATGGTCGTTTTCATCATCATCCTGTTCGTGGGCTACATCTATGTCTGGCAGAAAGGCGCGTTTGAATGGGAGTAGAACAGAACCTCGGCGTCCTCACCGTCCCGCTCAACAAGGTGGTCAACTGGGCGCGGCGTAACTCTGTCTGGCCCGCCACCTTCGGCCTGGCCTGCTGCGCCATCGAGATGATGGGCAGCACCAACTCGCGTTATGACCTCGCCCGGTTCGGCAGCGAGGCGTTTCGGGCCTCGCCCCGGCAGGCCGACCTGATGATCGTCGCGGGGCGCGTTTCCAAGAAGATGGCTCCCGTCCTGCGGCAGATCTACGACCAGATGCCGGAGCCGAAGTGGGTCATCTCGATGGGCGACTGCGCCTCCTGCGGCGGCGTCTTCAACAACTATGCCATCTTGCAGGGCGTAGACCAGATCGTTCCCGTGGATGTCTACGTTCCGGGCTGCCCGCCGAACCCCGATGCTTTGATTTACGCCATCAATCAACTGCAAAAGAAAATTGACCGCGAGCACTTCAGCGACCGGCGATGAGGCCCCCCATCCCCCATTAATGGGGGAGAAGATGAGACGTTTTCCTCCGGTTCCCCCATTAATGGGGGTTAGGGGGTACTGGAAGATACTATGGACTACGATGTACGACTTGGCCTGACGCCGACCGACTTGCAGCTCCGCGAGATTCAGGTCAAGCGGCCCGACGAGTGGGTGGACCTGAACCCAGACGACTGCGTGGAACTGCGGCTGATCCAGGAGCAGTTCCCCGGCTCCGTGGTGCAGACGCGCCTGTTCCGGGGCGAGAAGACGATCATCATCCACAAGGCCAACGTCGTCGGCATCTGCCGCCTGCTGCGCGATTCTGCGGAAACGAACTACAACTACCTATCCGACATCACCTGCTTCGACCGGCTGGACCTCATGGACGAGGATGACGAGAGCGAACTGCGGTTCGAGGTCATCTATAACCTCTACTCGATGGGCACGTTCGGGCGCCTGCGGCTGAAGGCGCAGGTGTCCGAGGACGACGCGACCATTGACACCGTGGAAAGCGTCTGGCCCAACGCCAACTGGAACGAGCGCGAAGTCTACGATATGTTCGGCATCAGCTTCAACAACCATTCGGACCTGCGCCGGATTCTGATGCCCGACGACTGGGTCGGCCACCCGCTCCGCAAGGACTTCCCGCTGGGCGGCGAAGAGATCGAGTTCACCTACAACGTCCGGGGCCAGTAGAGACAGCCCCCCAGCCCCCAATTCTGGGGGAGCCGGAAATGATGCGGTGCGGGCCTTTCCTACACCCCCAGAATTGGGGGCCGGGGGGCGATCTTAGAAGGCATAGTCAACATGGCAACCATCGAGCGTGAATTAACACAGACGCAGCCAGCGCCGGTCATCCAGCGGCTGGGTGCGGGCATTGACGCTGAACGCATCGAGACCGAAGACGGCGACCTGATGATCGTCAACATGGGGCCGCAGCACCCGTCCACGCACGGCGTCCTGCGGCTGGTGGTCGAGCTGAACGGCGAGAACGTCATGAAGGCGACGCCGCACATCGGCTACCTCCACACGGGTCTGGAAAAGACCATGGAGAACATGACCTACTACAAGGCCTTGACCATCACGGACCGGGAAGACTATCTTTCCAACCTGATGAACAACCTCGCCTACTCCATGGCCGTCGAGAAGCTGATTGACTGCGAGATTCCGCCGCGCGCCCAGCGCCTGCGCCTGATCCTGAACGAGCTGGAGCGCATCGCCTCGCACCTGCTCTGGCTCGGCACGCACGCCCTGGACATCGGGGCCATGACGCTGTTCTTCTACACCTGGCGTGAGCGCGATCAGATCCTGGACATGAAGGAAATGATGTCCGGTGTTCGCATGATGACGTCCTGGATCTGCCCCGGCGGCCTGCGCGGCGACATGCCGGAAGGCTGGTTCCACAAGGTCAATCGCTTCGTCGCCGACTTCCCGCGCCGGCTGGATGAGTACAACCGGCTGATCTCCAAGAACCCCATTTTTATCGAGCGGTTGTCCGGCATCGGCATCATCTCCGCCGAGGACGCCGTGGCGTGGGGCCTGAGCGGGCCGTCCCTGCGCGGGTCGGGCGTCGCCTGGGACATCCGCAAGGCGAACCCGTACACGGGCTATGACGAGTTCGAGTTCGACGTTCCGACCGGCAAGACCGGCGACGTGTATGACCGCTTCCTATGCCGCATGGAAGAGATGAAGCAGAGCCAGCGCATTCTGGTGCAGGCGCTCAAAGACGTTCCCGGCGGGCCGGTGATGACCAGCGACCGCAAGATCGCCCCGCCGCCCCGCGCCGAGCTGGACACTTCGATGGAGTCGCTCATCCACCATTTCAAGCTGTTCACCGAGGGCTACCACCCGCCCATCGGCGAATCGTATGCCGCTGTCGAGAGCGCGCGCGGCGAGAAGGGCTACTATATCTACAGCGACGGCTCCAACAAGCCGGCCCGCGTCAAAATTAAAGGCCCGTCGTTCAACAACCTGCAAGCCCTGCCCAAGATGGCCGAAGGCCGCATGATCGCCGATGTTGTCGCGATTATCGGCTCCATTGACATCGTGCTGGGAGACATTGACCGCTGACGATGGCAAAGCGTAAGATCGTCGGCATCACCTGCTCACAGGGGGCGGTGGGCGACTGGCAGCTGCCGATGGACTATGTGCGCTGCGCCTATTCGCTGGCCTGCGAGAAGTCCGGGCTGCTACCGGTCCTGCTGCCGGTCACGGACGACGAGGCGGTCCGCGCGTCCCAATTAGACCTCGTGGACGGCCTGCTGTTCAGCGGCGGCCTGGACATCCACCCCGGCCTTTACGGCGAGGGGGAGAATGTTCACGCGGCGACGGAGACCGAAGCCGGCGGGCGTGACGCGCACGAGATAGCTCTTGTTCGTGCCGCCGTCGCCCGTGACCTGCCGATCTTCGCGATCTGCCGGGGTCTGCAAGTCCTGAACGTAGCGCTGGGCGGGACGCTCTACCAGGACCTGCCGACGCAAGTGGATACGGAGTGGGCGCACCGCCAGGGGCCGCACTCGATCGAGAAGACGCACCGCACCTGTGTCGCGCCTGGAAGCCGCCTGGGAAGGATATTGGGCGGCATGGAAACGCTGCCGATCAACAGCCACCACCATCAGGCGGCCAAAGATGTAGCGCCGGGGCTGACCGTCACCGCCCGCGCCGACGACGGCGTGGTCGAGGCCCTGGAAAAGCCGGACGCGCGCTTTTTGCTCGCCGTCCAGTGGCACCCGGAAAACCTGTACGAGACCGACGCACCCTCCCGCGCTCTGTTCGCCGCCTTCGCTGCGGCATTATAGAAGACAAGCCGAAGACAAGCCTATGTTCAGTGAAGAGTCCAAAAAGAAGCTCGACGTCATCCTCAAGAAGTACCCGACTAGGAAGGCCGCCCTGCTCCCTGCGCTGTGGCTGGCCCAGGAGGAGAACGGCGGCTGGCTGCCGCGCGAGGCGATGAAGGAAGTCGCCGGCTACCTCGATCTGCCGCCCGCCGACGTGGAAGGCGTGGCGACCTTCTACACGATGTATAACAAGGCCCCAGTGGGCAAGTACCACCTGGAAGTCTGCCACAACATCGTCTGCATGGTCGTCGGGGCCGACAAGCTCATTGACCACATCGGCGACAAGCTGGGCATCGAGAAGGGCGAGACGACGTCCGACCGCCGCTTCACCCTCAGCGGCGCGGAGTGCCTCGGCGCCTGCGCCAACGCCCCCTGCATGATGGTCGGCGACACTTACTACGAAGACCTGACGCCTGAGAGCGCGGATCGGATCATTGACGAACTCGCCCGTAAATAGACTTAGCCATAAATAGACTTAGATAGGTTTTTCAATCATGGCGACAGAACAGATTCAACTGTTGTTCAAGGACCGGTATGTGGACGGCATTGACGGCATTGACGTGTACATGAAGCACGGCGGCTACGAGCAGGCGCGCAAGTCTCTCACGATGGACCACGAGACGATCATCAAAGAGGTGACCGATTCGGGGCTGCGCGGGCGCGGCGGCGCGGGCGTCGGCACGGGCTTCAAATGGAACGCGGTCCCGAAGAACTGGGACCAGCCGCACTACCTGGTCATCAACGCCGACGAGGGCGAGCCGGGCACGGCCAAAGACCGCGAGTTGATGAACAAGGTGCCCCACATCTTGATCGAGGGCTGCATCATCTCGTCGTGGGCGATCCGCGCCAAGACTTGCTACATCTACATCCGGGGCGAGTACATGCAGCCCGCGCGCCAGGTCGAGAAGGCCATCGCGCAGGCTTACGACAAGGGACTGCTGGGCAAGAACATCCTCGGCAGCGGCTATGACCTGGACATCTTTGTCCACATGGGCGCCGGCTCCTACGAATGCGGCGAGGAATCCGCCCTGCTGTCGTCGTTGATGGGCGAGCGCGGCATGCCCCGGCACAAGCCCCCGGCCGCGCCGTTGCGCCAGATTCGCGGCGCCTGGGACTGCCCGACGCTGATCAACAACGTCGAGAGCATCGCCGCCGTCGTTCCCATCATGCAAATGGGCGCGGCGGAATATGCCAAGATCGGGCCGGGCACGGTCGGCCCCGGCCCCGTCTGCGGCGGCGCGAGCAAGGGCACTAAGCTGGTGACGATCAGCGGCCACGTCAAGCGGCCCGGCAACTATGAGATCGTCCTGGGAACGCCGATTCGCGAGTTGATCTACGACCTGGCGGGCGGCATCAAGGACGACAAGCAGCTCAAGTTCATCATCCCCGGCGGCTCGTCCACTCCGCTCCTGCCGGCGAGTTTCATAGACACGGGTTACGATTATGGTTCACTGGGAAAAGTCGGCTCGATGGTCGGCTCCGGCGCCCTGATCGTCTATGATGAGACTGTCAGCGTTCCCGCCCTGATGACCCGCCTGGCGCACTTCTACGCCCACGAGTCCTGCGGCAAGTGTACGCCCTGCCGCGAAGGCACGACCTGGCTTGCCAAGATTCACGACCGCATCATGGCCGGCGGCGGTCGTTCGGGCGACATTGACCTGATTTTAGACGTCTGCAACAACATCTTCGGGCGCTCGTTCTGCGCCCTGGGCGACGCCGCCGCCATGCCCCTGGCTGAAACGCGGTTCGGCAAGGGCGCGATCTACTACTACCGGGACGAGTACGAAGCGCTCATCCCCAAGACTGACCGCCCTCAGCGGGTCTTCGCCCCGCTGCAAATGGCGGCGGTTTAGGGAGCGTCCCGATGGTCACGGCACAGGACAAGGCATTCATCGAGAAGAACGGCTACGCCGTCGTCAAGGGGCTGTTCGCGCCTGAAGAGGTCGCATTCTACCGCGAACACTTCATGGCGCTGCGCGCCGAGGGCGTTAAGCCCGGCGACATGGTGGCCGAGACCGTCCAGTCCGCCGATCCCTTGAAGAAGTTCCCGCGCATGATCCACATGCACCGCTGGGACGAGGCGAGTTTAAGCTGGCTTCTGGACAGCCGCTTGAGCAAGTGCCTGAGCGCCTTCCTGGGGACGGAGCCGCTGGCCGTGCAGACCATGCTCTATTTCAAGCCCGCCGGCGCGCGCGGGCAGGCGCTGCACCAGGACAACTTTTATCTGAAGGCGCACCCAGGAACCTGCATGGCGGCGTGGCTGGCTCTGGACCCCTGCGACGAGGAAAACGGCTGTATGCGGGTCGTCCCCGGCAGCCACCAGTGGCCGATCTTGTGTACCACAAAGGCGGACACCTCGGCCAGCTTCACCGATGTGACCGTGCCGCTGCCCGCAGGCGTCAGCGCCGTTCCCGTCTTGATGGAAGCCGGCGACGTCCTGTTCTTCAGCGGTTCGCTCGTGCATGGTTCCTACCCGAACACGTCTGAAAACCGCTTCCGCCGTTCGCTCATCGGCCACTACATCGAGGACCGCGCCGAGCGCGTGAGCGAGTACGATCAGCCCGTCCTGCGGATGGACGGCACGGCGTTTACCATAGACGGCGTGGAAGACGGTGGCCCCTGCGGCGTCTGGGTAGACCGCGACGGCAAGCAAGAGGTCGAAGTTACAAGCCGGCAGCTTGTAGCAGCGAGGCACGAATAACCGATCCGAGATACCAGGCCGGTAAAGAAGACGGAGGCAGGGAATGCCAAGCGCGGCGACAGGGAAGTTTCCAAATACACCGGCGGAGATGGATAACCTGCTTGGCTTTGAAGGAACACGGGTTGCGGACGGCCCGTTCACACCCGGACGGAATAAGGTGATCTGGGTGCCAGCAGTCGGTATCAAGATCACCTACGAGGAACATCCCTATGATGTTGCTTCTGCCGCAAGGCATCGTCTGCCGCATTGGCATCTGGACACACCGGCCGGCTACCACATTCGGTACTTGCCGGGTCAGCCGATACCGAATTGGTGAAGCCTGTTAGAAACAGTCAAAGGAAAGTACAGATGGATCAGGTAAGTGTCCTAGATGTCGTTGATAGAGACTCGGAGCAGAACGCGCAGATAATCGTGCGTTCCACCAACGGTTTTGTCGCTCTCACACTCACCCTGGAACATGAAGGGGACGTTCAGGTTGTCATTAGCCCCTCCGAATGTGCCGAGCTTGTTTCCCGGCTACAGCGGGCGGTAGCATTGAACCAGGAACCGGCCCTCGCAGCGTAAACACAAGCTTAGGAAACAGAGAAACACGCATGGCGGAAACACCGACAGTGACAATTGCCCCAGCACAGGGAACGACAAAGGAGAAGCCCCCCGTGGATATGATCAACCTCACGGTTGACGGCAAGCCTGTCTCCGTCCCGAAAGGGACCCTAGTTATCACGGCGGCATTTCAGGCCGGCGCTGATGTTCCCTACTTCTGCCACCACCCGCGCCTGCGGCCCGTCGGCGCGTGCCGGATGTGTCTGGTCAGCGTCGCGAAGATGCCCGGCCTCCAGACCGCCTGCACTACGCCGGTCGCGGAAGGCATGGCCGTGGACACGGTCTCGCCCGAGGCCAAGCAGGCGCAGAACGGCATCCTGGAGTTCCTGCTGATCAACCATCCGCTGGACTGCCCGATCTGCGACCGGGGCGGCGAATGCCCGCTTCAGAACATGACCTACCAGTACGGGCCGGGCGTGACGCGGTTCATTGACGAGAAGCGGCACTTCCCTAAGGCCGTGCCCATCTCCGAGTATGTCGTTTTGGACCGTGAGCGCTGCATCCAGTGCGCGCGCTGCACCCGCTTCACCGAGGAGATTTCGGGCGACGGCGAATTGGCGATTGAGAACCGGGGCAATGCGGCCATCATCTCGCCGTTCTCGCCGGAAGGCTTCAAATCCAAGTTCAGCGGCAACACCATTGAGCTTTGCCCGGTCGGCGCGCTGACTTCCCGCACTTATCGCTTCGCCGCCCGGCCCTGGGAGTTCCAATCACAGGACTCGGTCTGCTCCATGTGCAGCGTCGGCTGCAACGTCGCCGTGCAGACGCGCAACGGCGAGCTGATGCGAGTCAACGCCCGGCTGAACGAGGACGTCAACGAGGAATGGACCTGCGACCGGGGCAAGTTCGAGCAGTATTGGGTCAACAGCAGCGACCGCGTGAAAGACCCGCTCCAGCGGTACGCCTCGCAGCTCCGCAAAGTCACCTGGGACGACGCGCTGGCGTCGGCGGCAAACGCGCTGAAGGGCGCGGCGGCAGCCGACCCGAACAGCGTGGCGGGCATCGGCTCCTCGCGGGCGTCCAACGAGGACCTGTACCTGTTCCAGCGGATGTTCCGAACCGCCCTGGGCACGAACAACCTGGACCACCGGATGTCCCCGTTCCCGATTATCCCCATGCAGACTTCCATCGCCGAGGTCGGCGAGGCCAAGCAGATCGTGGCCATTGGGACGCAGGTGGACGACGACCTGCCCGTGCTGTGGCTGCGTGTCTACAAGGCGATCTCCAAGGGCGGCGCGCACTACTTCCGCAACGACGACGCCCGCTCCGCCGAAGTGGCGGATGCCATCGCAGCGGGGCCGGGGACGGTCGTTCTTGCCTGGTACGCCCTGCCCCCCGCCGACATCGAGTTCCTGCGCGCCGCCTGCGCCGCGTCGGGCGCGAAGCTGAACGTGCTGCTGCCGGACAGCAACTCCTGGGGCGCGATCCAGATGGGCATTCTGCCGGATCGCCTGCCCTCACTCGCTGCCGTCGGCAACGGCGCGACGCCGAAGTTCGAGGCGCTCTGGGGCGGCCCGCTCCCCGCCGAGCCGGGCCTGGACACGCGCGGCATCCTGGAAGGCTGCATCAGCGGCAAGATCAAAGCCCTCTACCTCATGGGCAGCGACCCGCTGACCACGTTCCCTGACCCCGCCCTGGCCCGGCAGGCGTTGGAGAAGGTGCCGTTCCTCATCGTGCAGGATCTGTTCCTGACGGAGACCGCGAAGCTGGCGAGCGTGTTCTTGCCGGCCTGCTCCTTCATCGAGAAGGACGGCTCGTTCACCAACATCGAGGGCCGCGTGCAGCGCTTCAAGAAGGCCGTCGAGCCGCGCGGCCAGAGCAAGCCGGACTGGCAGATCGTCGCCGAACTGATGTCCCGCCTGGGCAAGCCCGTTCCCTACTTCTCGCCGCGCGACATCCGCCGCGAGATCGGCAAGACAACGGCGGCTTAATCGCGCTTCGCAGAAAACCGTGGGATTGAAATCCCCGGCTGTGGAGCGCAGACGCTTATTGTCCGCCGGCGCGGACAGAAGATGGCAGCATAGGCGTTCTTGTCTCCACGCAGGGGGAGACTTGGCCGCAGGCCCCACAGCCGGGGATTTCAATCCCACGGGGTATCATGGCGCATTGGGCCTCTGTCCACCGGACATCCTGGCACACGAATAAATATTATGGACCTGGCAACCTTTTTTCATTACTTCTTTAATGTGGACCCGGTCCACACCAGTACGGGCGCGCTTCCGCCGGAGTATTGGTGGATTGACCTGATCCGCACCGTCGTGCGCGTCCTGATTGGGGTCTTCTCCATCCTGCTCGTCGTGCCGCCGCTGGTCTGGTGGGAGCGCCGCCTTCTGGGCTGGATGCAGCAGCGGCAGGGGCCGAACCGCGTCGGCTGGTGGGGGCTTATGCAGACCATCGCCGACGGCTTGAAGCTGCTGTTCAAGGAGGACATGAACCCAACCAACGTGGACAAGATACTGTTCATCCTCGCGCCGATCATCTTCCTGATCCCCTCGCTCGTGACCGCCGCCGTGGTCCCCTGGGGGCCGAGCTACACCTGGGGGGCTGCCGCCCCGAATGTCAGCGTCGGCGTCCTGTATATGCTGGCCTGGTCGTCGCTCGCCGTCTACGGCGTTGTCCTGGCGGGCTGGTCGTCCAACAACAAATACTCGCTGCTCGGCGGCCTGCGGTCGTCGGCGCAGATGATCTCGTATGAACTCGGCATGGGCCTGGCGATCATCTCCGTCGTGCTGCTTTCCGGCAGCCTCAGCTTGCAGGAAATCGTCAAGCAGCAGGGCTTTTACCAGATCACCCCGGAGCTAACGCACTACGGCATTGCCCTCCCGGCCTGGAACGTCTTCAAGTTCTTCCCGCTGGGCGCGATCGCCGGCTTGATCTACTTGATCTCCATGCTGGCCGAGACGAACCGCGCGCCGTTCGACCTGCCGGAAGCCGAGACGGAACTGGTCGCAGGCTACCACACCGAATACACGTCCATGAAGTTCGCGACATTCTTCCTGGGCGAGTACGCCAACATGATCGTGGTCAGCGCTATCGGCTCGACGCTGTTCCTGGGCGGCTTCCATGCACCGATTCCCTGGCTGGGCGAACTGCCTCAGTGGATCGTAGATCGCTACCACGACTGGCATGTGGACTGGCTGACGCTCATCATTAACTCGGTCATCCCAGTGATTTGGCTGACGGTCAAGATTTTGGGCGGCTTGTACTTCTTCATCTGGATTCGCGCCACCCTGCCGCGCCTGCGCTATGACATGCTGATGAAGATCGGCTGGCAGGGCATCCTGCCCATTGCGCTGGTCAATGTGCTGCTTCTTGCGGTCGGCATTGCGCTGGGCTATCCCATCGCGCTGGCGGCCTGGGCCGTGATCTTCGTGATCAGCCTCATTGCGTTCGCCAGGAGCAAGCCGCTCCAGTTGTTCGCGAACAACTCGCGGCGCGGGTCAACCATCGAGCTTCACTCTGCCCCGCAGCCATACCGCATCGTCGCCGAGCATCCCGGTTATGGGGCGCAGACGCTGCCGTCGGACGCGATTATCGGCGGCCACCCGCTTGCCACCAATGAGCGCGAGGCGACGGCTCTCGATGACGCGCTCACCGCCCGGAAAGGATAATCTCTCATGAGCCTTATGGATGACATAAAAGCCCTCGCGGGCGAGATCAAGGCGCCCTTCACGGGCATGGGCATCACGCAGGGGTCGTCACACCAGCCGCGCGTCACCATCCAGTACCCGGAGGTGCATCGCCCGATGCCGCGCCGCTCGCGCTGGCGTCACGTCCTGAACCGCTATGAGAACGGCCTGGAAAAGTGCATCGGCTGCTCACTCTGCGCGGGCGCCTGCCCCGCGAACGCCATCCTGGTGGTCGCGGCGGAGAACACGGAAGAAAACCGCGTCTCGCCCGGTGAGCGGTTCGCCGCCCAGTATGAGATCAACATGCTGCGCTGCATCTTCTGCGGCTACTGCGAGGAAGCCTGCCCGACGCAGGCCGTGCAGCTCAAAGACCTCTGCGAACTGGCGGAGTATAACCGCAAAGACACGATCTACACCAAAGAGATGATGCTGGTTCCTGACCCGACACAAGGGTAAGACAGAGACAACACGTTATGACAGCGCAACTTCTTTTGTTCGGCGTCCTCGCCGCTATCGCCGTCGTGTGCGGCATCGCCATGATTTTGGTAGACAACCCGGTCCGCAGCGCGCTGTACCTGGTCCTGGTCCTGTTCAGCGTCGCCCTGCTGTTCCTGTCCCTGCACGCGGTCTTTATCGCCGCCATCCAGGTTATCGTCTATGCCGGCGCGATCATGGTCCTGTTCATTTTCGTCATCATGCTGCTCAATCTAGGTACGCCGGAACGCATTGTGGACCGGCTGAAGCCGCAGCAGCCCCTGGCTGTCGTGGCGGGTCTGGCCGTCATCGCCGTCCTGGCGACGATCATTGCTACCGTCCCGGCCCATGCACAGACGCTGTCCACCGGCCTGGTCGGCCCGTATGAGATCGGCATGAAATTGTTCACGGCGGACTGGCTGTTCCCGTTCGAGGTCGTCTCGATCCTGCTGCTCGTTGCCGCTGTCGGCGCGGTCATGCTGGCGAAGAAAAGGATATAGAGGACATAAGCGTGACGAACGAATACATCCCTTTAGACTACTACCTGATCCTCAGCGCCATGCTTTTCACTATCGGCGTCGTCGGCGTTCTTATCAAGCGCAACCCGATTGTCATCTTCATGTGCGTCGAGCTGATGCTGAATGCCGTCAACCTGACCTTCGTGGCCTTTTCCCGCTACCGGGGCGACCTGGGCGGGCAGATGATGGTGATCTTCGTCATGGCCGTCGCCGCCGCCGAAGTCGCGGTCGGCCTGGGCATCCTGGTCTCGATCTTCCGCAACCGAACGTCCATCAATGTGGACGAGATTGATTTGATGAAGGGGTAAACCCCCTCGCCCCCACCACTATTCACGGGGGGGACAAGATTAAGTCCCTGCGGCTCTTCCTCGTTCTGGCTCCCCCGGAATTGGGGGTCGGGGGGCGATCTGGAGTTCACATGCCGCACTCTGACCAGACCCTACTCTATGCCTGGCTTATCCCGCTCTTCCCGCTGATTGGCTTTCTGATTAACGGCTTTTTGGGGACGAAACTGCCGAAAGCCGTTTCCGGTGGCCTGGCGACCGCTGCTGTGTTCGCCTCGTTCGGCGTCGCCTGTGCCTTGTTCCAGCATGTCACTTCGCTGGACGAGGCGCACCGCCAAATTACGGTCTACCTCGCGCCGTGGATGAGTGTCGCGGGCGTCAATGGTCATTTGGCGGACCCGCAGGGCATTCACGACTTTGTCGTCAACTTCGAGCTGCTGATTGACCCGCTTTCCGTCCTGATGATGCTCATCATCACCGGAGTCGGCGGTTTGATCCACCTCTACTCAACGACTTATATGGCGGCGGACAAGGGCTATCAACGGTTCTTCACCTACCTGAACCTGTTCATCTTCTTCATGCTGCTGCTGGTGATGGCGAACAACCTCCTGATGCTGTTCATCGGCTGGGAGGGCGTCGGCCTGTGCTCCTACCTGCTCATCGGCTTCTTCTACGAGAAGCGGTCAGCGGGCGATGCGGCCAAGAAAGCCTTCATCGTCAACCGCATCGGCGATGTCGGCGTCTTGATCGGGATGTTTTTCCTCTTCCACTATTTCGGGACGCTCGACTTCGTGACAGGGCATGACGGCATCAAGGGCATGACCGAGGCCGCCCCCGCCCTGCTGGTATTGGCCGCGCCCACCGTCATCACGACCCTGCTCTTGATGCTGTTCTTGGGCTGTACGGGCAAGTCCGCGCAGTTCCCCCTCTACACCTGGCTGCCGGACGCGATGGAAGGCCCGACGCCGGTCTCCGCGCTGATCCATGCCGCAACGATGGTGACGGCGGGCGTTTACCTCGTCTCACGAATGCACTCGCTGTTCATCCTGTCTGATTTGGCGATGGTCACGATTGCCGTGGTCGGCATCTCGACCGCCTTCTTCGCGGCGACCATCGGCCTGATGCAGAACGACATCAAGCGCGTCCTGGCCTACTCCACCGTCTCGCAGCTTGGCTATATGTTCGCCGCCTGCGGCGCGGGCGTCTTCGCGGCGGGCATGTTCCATGTAATGACCCACGCCTTCTTCAAGGCCTGCCTGTTCCTCGGCTCCGGCTCGGTCATCCACGCCGTCGAGCATGCCATGCACGCTTCGCACGGCCACCACGGGGAGCAGGACGCCGCCCACGCGGAGCACGGCGACTCGGCGGATGAGAAGACGGGTGGCACGGCTGGCCCAGACCCGAACGACCCGCAGGACATGCGGAACATGGGCGGCCTGTTCCCGCGCATCCGTGTGACAGCCATTTCGATGATGGCGGCGACGGCGGCCATCTGCGGTATCTGGCCGTTTGCGGGCTACTACAGCAAAGATGAAATTCTTTGGCAGGATTGGGAGACGCTGGCCGGCGGCGACTGGGCGTTTTGGGCGGTTGGGTTCGTCACGGCCCTGCTGACCGCCTTCTATATGGTGCGTATGGTGATGAAGACGTTTTTTGGTGCGCCCCGGACGGAAGCGGCTAAGAACGCCAATGAATCTAGCCCAGCGATGCTCATTCCCATCGGCGTTCTGGCGGTTCTATCATTCATCGCGGGGTGGCCGCTCCTGCCGCTGAACTTTGAAAAGTTCTCTGAGTTCCTCGCCCCCTCGGTCGGCGTGACACCGAGCACGCATCCGCTCATTGAGTCGGAACTAGGGATTGGTACGCTGGTCGCCATTCTTTTGGTCATTGCCTACTGCATCGTGCGCTACCGCGCCGGCAAGAACAACGAACTGATGACACCCCAGGCACGCGCTGATCACAGAGGCTGGACGGTGCAGCACTTTTTGCCGACCCTCGGCTGGTACAACTGGGCGATCCTGAACAAGTATTTCGTGGACGAGGCGTACAACCTCTACTTCGTCAAGTGGGGCAAGATTATCGCGACCTGGCTCTGGCGCAAATTCGACGTTGAAGGTGTGGACGGCATCGTCAACGGGGCGGGAGCCTTCGCCGCCTGGTCTGGGCAGCGCATCCGCAAGACGCAGAACGGCTACGTCCGCTCCTACGCCTTCTCGATGGTTGTCGGCATCCTTGCCATCCTCGCGGTCGTCGTCGTCGGCGCGATGGGTGTGCACAAGTAAAACACTATGAATGAATTCCATGGCTTGCTGACCCTCACCGTCTTTCTGCCTGCCGCGTTCGCGCTGCTGGTCGCGCTGGTCCCCAAGGCGAACCTCCAAGCGATCAAGGGGTTGGCGCTCGTCGGCACACTGGCGACATTAGCGGTCTCGCTTTATCTCTACACCGCTTACGACTCGCACGGGCCGCAGTTCCAGATCGTAGACCATGCCTCGTGGATCGAGTCGCTGCACATCAATTACTTCCTGGGCATGGACGGCATCTCGCTCCTGATGGTGCTGATGACGACCGCGATCTTCCCGTTCGTCGTCGGCGTCTCGTTCAAGGAGATCACCGAGCGCGCCCGCGAGTATTACTGCTGGGTGCTGGTGATGGAGACCGCCGTGCTGGGCGTCTTCCTGTCCCTGAATCTGGTTCTTTACTACCTGTTCTGGGAGGGGATGCTGATCCCGATGTATTTTATCATCGGCATCTGGGGTGGGCCGCGCCGCATCTACGCCACGGTCAAGTTCTTCCTCTACACGATGGTCGGCTCGATGGTGATGCTGGTCTCGATCATGGCGATGTACTTCATCGCCGGCTCGACGACATTCGACCTGCCCGAATTGCAGAAGCACGTCCACCTGGGGCTATTCTCCGGCAAGCAGACCACGGACCTGCTGCTGTTCACTGGGTTCTTCCTCGCTTTCGGCATCAAGGCTCCGGTCTTCCCGTTCCATAGCTGGGTGCCGGATGCCTATGCCGAGGCGCCGACAGGCGGGACGATCATTCTGATCGCGCTCAAAATGGGCCTGTACGGCTTCATACGGTTCTGCCTGCCGCTGTTCCCCTGGGCCGTCAAGGCGTCGGCGCCGGTCATCATCACGCTGGCCGTCATCGGCGTCATCTACGCCGCCCTGGTGGCCGCGATGCAGACGGACCTGAAGCGGCTGCTGGCCTACTCGTCCGTGTCCCACATCGGCGTCATCATGCTCGGCATCTTCGCGCTGACTTCTATCGGCATGTCCGGGGCCGTCATCCAGATGGTCAGCCATACGATCACGACGGGCGCGCTGTTTATCCTGGTCGGCGGCCTGTACGCCCGGCGTAAATCGTATCAAATCCAAGACTTCGGTGGCCTGATGGCCGTCATGCCCATGTTCACGGTCGTCTTCCTCATCGCGACCCTCTCCTCGGTCGCCCTGCCGCTGACGAGCGGGTTCACGGGCGAGCTGCTGCTGCTGCTGGGGTCGTTCCAGACGCACCCCTGGGCGACGGGCTTTGCGACCACGGCGGCGATCTGGTCGGTCGTTTACATGCTCTGGATGTTCCAGCGCGTTATGTACGGCACACTGGACAACGACGCTAACCGCGCCCTGCCGGACCTGACGAACGGCGAGAAGTGGGCGCTGGCGCCGCTTGTGGCGCTCATCTTCCTGCTCGGCGTGTACCCGACCCCGACCGTGCTGAACAAAGTCAACCCGGCTGTCACCACGATCATGGCACAGTCCGACCCGCAATACTTTGACCCGTTCGCCGCTCCGGCCCCCGCGCAGAAGACTGCCGCGGCTGCGCCGCGCGTCGCCGCTGTCTCCGCACAGCCGAAAGGCTCGAACCTCTAATGCTTCCTGTGACTTCCAGTGATCTTTGGACGATCTCTCCGCTCCTGATCGTCGTCATGACCGCGATGGTGGTTTTGATGGTGGACCTCGCCCTGCCTCGGGACCGCAAAGGCTTGTGTGTTCTTGTTTCTCTCGTGGGCCTCGTCGGCGCAGGAATCGCCTGCCTCTCGTTCTGGGATGCCGACAAGGCGGCGTTCAACAACACGGTAGTGGCCGATGACTTTGCGCTGGCCTTCCAGATGATCCTTCTGGTCGTCGCCGCCCTTTCCATTCTGCTGTCCGAAAAGTACATCCAGCAGAAGGGAATCAACTACGGCGAATACTATGCCCTGCTTCTTTTCTCGACTTCTGGCGCGATGCTGATGGCGACCAGCCGGGAACTGATCACGATCTTCATCGGCCTCGAAGTCTTGTCTATCGCTCTGTACGTCCTGTCCGGCTTTGCCCGGACTGAGGCGCGTTCGGAAGAGTCGGCGATGAAGTATTTCCTGCTGGGGTCGTTCTCCTCCGGCTTCTTCCTGTATGGCATCGCCCTGATCTACGGGGGCACGGGGACGACGCGGCTGGATGTGCTGTCTACCGTCCCGCTCGCCGCGCTGATGTCCCCCTATGCCGTCGCCGGCTTCGCGCTCTTGATTGTCGGCCTGGGTTTTAAAGCCGCCATTGTGCCGTTCCACGCCTGGACGCCCGATGTGTATGAAGGCGCGCCGACCTCGGTCACGGCCTTCATGTCGGCAGGGGCTAAGTGCGGCGCGTTCGCTGCGCTGGTACATGTCGCCATCGTCCTGCTGCCGCTTTCGTCCATCTTCCATGACGTTTTCTGGGTGCTGGCGATTCTGACGATGGTGGTCGGCAACGTCGTCGCCATCGTCCAGACCAACATCAAGCGAATGCTGGCCTATTCCAGCATCGCCCATGCCGGCTACATCCTAGTCGGCCTGATCGCGGGGTCTTCGGGCTACGCGCAGGCGCATCCTGAACTGGACATCCCCAGCCAGGCCTACGCCGGCATTTTGTTTTATGTCCTCGCCTATACCTTTATGAATCTCGGCGCGTTCGGCATCTTGATTCTGCTGGCGCGGCGCGGCGATGAGTTGAACAACATCGAGGACTTGCAGGGCCTGGCGACCTCGCAGCCCTGGGCGGCGGCGCTCATGGCGCTGTTCATGTTCTCCCTGGCGGGTGTTCCACCCGCCGCTGGCTTCTTCGGCAAGTTCTACGTCTTCATCGCCGCCGTGAACGCCCACCAGTACAGCCTTGCTGTGATCGGCCTGGTCGCCAGCGTCATCGGCGCGGCCTACTACCTCCGCATCGTCTACACGATGTACTTCCTGCCTGCCAAGCGCGAGTTCCCGGCCAATACCTGGCGCTTCGCGGGCGGCGCGAGTTTCGCGCTGATCCTATGTGCCATTGCAACCCTGCTGTTCGGCGTTTATCCGACCTGGCTGTACGAGCCTGCGGTGGCGGGCGGCACCTCGCTGCAAGCCTCCTCGGTTGGCAGAGCGGTCGCGGGAACTCGGCCCGCTCCCACGCCGCCCGCGCCGATAGAGCGGGCAAGCATCCGCTGACGCGCGGACTCGGCATTGATGAGCCGACCCGGCACTGGAAGTGCCGGGCTACTCTGGCGTGAAAGTGCCTCCGGCACTGAGAACAAGTCTACAAATGCTGTTCCTCAGTCGCGGAGCGACTTTCATTCCCTAGTAGCCCGGCACTTCCAGTGCCGGGTTTTTACGTCGGCGACTTGTTATGTCGGCGACTTGTGCAGATGCACCATCTTCCAGTTGCCCTCTATCTTCACAAAGACCCGCGTCTCGTTGATCGTCGAGAACTGGGGCGGCGACAGCATCCCCGGCTCCGCGAACGCCGTTTTGAGCAGCGTGTAGTTCACGATGGCCGTGTCGCCATAAACCTGGACACGCGGCGTCAGCAGGTCCAGACGGCTCGGCGCTCCGTTCCCGCCGCCCTCGATCAGCTTTAGGTGGAACTCCAGGCCGTCAATCCGGTTCGGCGCGATATACCACTCATACGAGGACATGTCCTCGGCGCAGTGCCGCCGGTGGACCTCCGGGTCCGCCGTATGCATGGCGTCCAGCATCTGATGCGTGATCGCCAGCACTTCCTCTTCCGCGTTTGCCATTCCTTCTACCTCCTGATGACAGGGCTATTCGCGATGCCCGGTTGTCTTTCCTTGTCCCCCGTGCTATACTAAACCTAACACATGAGGAGGTTTGCAGATGGCTGGACAGCAGTATGTATCCCTGAACGGAGCGTTGACCCCGAAAGAAGAAGCCGTGATCCCGTTCTATGATCACGGTCTGCTTTACGGCGATGGCTTGTTTGAAGGCATCCGGGTCTACGGCGGCCGCGTCTTCAAGCTGGACGAGCACGTCGCCCGGCTTTACTATTCGGCCAAAGCGCTCAACATCGTCATGCCCGCGCCGCCCGAAGCCACCCGCAAGTCCATTCTGGAAACCGTCCGGGCCAACGGCCACCGGGACGGCTACATCCGCGTCACCGTCACGCGCGGAACGGGGCTAGGGCTGGACCCCAAGCACATCAAGGGCGGGGCGAATGTCTACATTTCCTGCGAACAATTGGCGCTCTACCCCGCCGAGATGTACGAGACCGGTCTAGTCGTCGCCACCGTGTCCACGCGCCTGCCCTCGCCTGATGTCATTGACCCGCGCGTCAAATGCACCGGCAAATATATCAACAACATCATGGCGAAGGCCGAAGCCAACCGGCAGGGCGCGGGCGAGGGCCTGATGCTGACCCGCGAGGGCTATGTCGGCGAGGCGACCGGGGACAACATCTTCCTAATCAAAGACGGTACGCTCACGACGCCCCCCGCCTCCATCGGCATTTTGCAAGGCATCACCCGTGACACCGTCATTGCTCTGGCCCGCGAGGCCGGATACAGCGTCACCGAGCCGATCATCACGCAGTACGACGTCTACAACGCCGACGAAGTCTTCCTGACAGGCACCGCCGCCGAAGTCATCCCCGCCGTGCAGTTCGACGGTCGGCTCATCGGTGACGGAAAGCCCGGCCCCATCACGCGCGAACTGATCGCCGCCTTCCGCGAGCACACGCGGACAACGGGCGTACCGGCATTCTGATGTAGGTCTCGTCATGTCGCACCTGTTCGACTTCCTATTCCCTCTGATGCTCTTTGGGCCGATGCTTGTCACGAGTTTGTACGGCGTCCATACCTTGCAATCTGGGAGTTACCAGCAGAAGTCCACGCGGTCTGAGATGGTGTTTCTGCGGCCTGTCGCCCTAGTCGTTTTCGGAGTGACGATAGCACTCAATCTGCTGGTGATGATGGCACTCATTGATGATAAGGCTCTCTTTAACGAACTCAACTGGCAGTATGTCTCGACACACCCGGACGCCGCAAAAATCGTGCTGGCGTTCGGGGCCGTCGCCTTCATTCTCTACTGGAGCATTATCCGCTGGTATGTGAAGACCTGTGCCCTCGTGCTTAATCTGGACCGACGCACCTATCGCACCATTGACTTCGCTCATGTCCCGCTTAAAGAAAGAACAGGTTCCTGGGATGATATTGAAGGCATCAGCATAAGGTGTGCAAGTGCCAAAGGGAACGTCATTTTTTATGTGCATCTGAAGTGGCGCGGGGCATCAAAACTAGCCTCTAGCTTAGGCGGTTTTTCCAAACGTGACCGCGCAGAGGCGTTTGCGGCACAGACAGCACGGGAGTTGGGCTTGCCATTCGTAGCGCCATAGGAGCCGGCCATGCCATCATTTTTCTGACAGTATCGGCGGGCCGTTTTCGGGTAAAATAGTGTAAAGATTGTTACGCTGTTAAAGAGGCGGAAAATGAACAAATTGAAAAAGGACAATTCTGCGGAAGACAAAAAGCAGTTTTTGACAACGCTTTCCGAGTGCATCGCAGAGATGAACCGGCTGCGCGAACTCATGAAAGAAGACGACATCAAGATCGCTCAGTCTCAGGCAAGAACCTGGGCCTTGATTGAAGAAATCAAAGCGATGCGGACCGCAGACGAGCGGGAGGCGGTCCGCCGTGTGGAAACAACTCGGTGATTTCGTCAAACAAATCGCTTCACTGACAGCGGACACGCAGAAGAACAAAACAGACATCGCGAAGCTTCAGGAATAAATGCAGGTCGTTACGGAAGAAATCCGCCAAATCAAGTCCGACAACCGGCGGGATCGTGAGAATGCAGCCCACGAGCACGAAAAGCTGCTCCTGCGGCTGGAAGTCGCTTTGCTGCGCTCTGAGCGAAGAACCCTCACCGGCAGAAGCGACCCCGGACTGCTTCTTGAAGATACGGACGGGAAGCCGCCGGAGCAGTGAGAATAGAGAGTGGGCGAGGCAGTGGTTCCCCCAAGCGGTAGCGGCTGCCTTTGTGTTTGGCGTCCCTGGTTTTAATTCGGAACTTCCGGGACGTTCTCAGGTAAAATGGGGTCATCACTCATGGCGGAAGCGGCGGTCGAAGAACCAGTAAACGAAGACCAGGCGTGTTCCGACTGCGGCCTGACGCGGCGCGATCTGTACGCGCACGGGCGGATGGGCTGCGCCCAGTGTTACGAGACGTTCGCGGCGGAAGTGCGGCGCGCACTGAAGGAGATTCACGGTGAGACCCGCCACCTCGGCAAGCACGCCGTCTAAACCGCCATCGCCCAAAGCCGCTGCCCCACTTGCCGTCAGCCAGACGCCGGCATGGGCCACGGAGACTGGGTGGGAGGCGGATGTTATACTGTCCACGCGCGTCCGATTGGCTCGAAACCTGGCGGGTGTCGCCTTTCCAGGGCGGGCCGCCGACGCCGATCTGAAGGCGGTCGCCAAGCAGGTGCTGGCGGTCACGAAGCGCCGGGACAAAGGCCATGTCAGCCTGCGGGCGGTCGAGATCGGCAAACTGAGCGAGGCGGCCCGCGCGGCCCTGGTAGACAGCCACCTGATCAGCGTTCCGCACGCCCAGTCCGGCCCGCACCGCTGGGCATTGGTGGACGACAAGCACACGGTCAGCGTCATGGTCAACGAGGAGGACCACCTGCGCTTGCAGGCGATCCTGCCCGGCTTGCAGCTTGACGCCGCCTGGCGCATCGCGGACCAGATGGACGACCAGTTCGGGGGGCATCTGGATTATGCCTTCGACGCGCACTACGGCTACCTGACCTCCTCGCTGTCCAACTGCGGGACGGGCCTGCGCGTCTCGGTCATGGCGCACCTGCCCGGCCTGGCGCTTTCGGGGAAGCTCGATGGTGCGCTGGAAGCGGCGCGGACATTGGGCGGGGCGGTGCGCGGCCCTTACGGCGAACATAGCATGGCGGCGGGGGATGTCCACCAGATTTCCAACGCGGTCAGCACGGGCAAGTCGGAGCGGCAATTGCTCACCCGCCTGGCGGCGACGGCCACCCTGCTGCTGACCGACGAACAGGCCGCCAGGGAACTGCTTTGGCGCGATCAGCGTTCTTTGATGGAAGACAAGATCGCCGACGCACAGGTCCGGTTGAAGTCGGCGGAGCGGCTGTCGGCGGGCGACTCGATGGCAGTTCTCTCCCTCCTGCGGCTCGGCGCGCAGTTTGACCTGCCGACCGGCGTGACCAACCGCGTTTTCAACGAGTTGCTGTCCTCACTGCGGCTGGGCGCGCAGTTTGTTTCCGGCGAGAAGGCCCAGTACACGTTTTATGAGGAAACGCGCCGCCCAGCACTCATTCGCAACAAAATCAGAGAGCATACGCGCTAGCCCGGCTGGGATAGGCGCTTTGGGATATGGGAAGAACGGGGAGAAGCAACACCATGTGGCAACGATTTACCGAGCGCGCCCGCAAGGTCGTGTTTTATGCACAGGAAGAAGCGGGTCGACTCGGCGAGAACTATGTCTCCACCGAGCATCTCTTGTTGGGCCTAGTCCGTGAGAATGACAGCGTGGCCGCCCGTATCCTGGACCGCATCGGCGTCAGCCTGGGTCGCATCCGGTCCGAAATCGAGCGGCAGGTCGCGCGCGGCGACGGCCGGCTCGGTCAGGATATGCAGCTCACGCCGCGCGCCAAACGGGTGATTGACCTCGCCTATGACGAGGCGCGGCAGCTCAACAACAATTACATCGGTACGGAGCACCTGCTGCTGGGCCTGATCCGCGAGGGCGAGGGCCTGGCGGGCCGCGTGCTCTCCAAGCTGGGCGTGGACCTCGACCGGACGCGGCGCGAAGTCATGCACTTGCAGGAAGGCGGCGGCGAGGGCGGCGCGGCGGCGGGCGGCAGCCGGCAGGCGGCCAAGACGCGCACCCCGACCCTGGATGAGTTCGGGCGCGACCTGACCGAGATGGCCCGCAACGAAAAGCTGGACCCCGTCATCGGTCGGGCCAACGAGATCGAGCGCTGCATCCAGATCATCTCGCGGCGCATGAAGAACAACCCTTGCCTGCTGGGTGAGCCGGGCGTCGGCAAGACCGCCATCGCCGAGGGCCTGGCCCAGCGCATCGTCATGGGCGACATCCCCGACTTCCTCAAGGACAAGCGCGTCGTGCAGCTTGACCTCGCCTCCCTTGTCGCCGGCACCAAGTACCGGGGCGAGTTCGAGGAGCGCATGAAGCGCGTCATGGAAGAGATGCGGAAGGCGCAGGGCGAGATCATCCTGTTCATTGACGAATTGCACACCCTCGTTGGCGCGGGCGCGGCGGAGGGCGCGATTGACGCCTCCAACATTATGAAGCCGGCCCTGGCGCGCGGCGAACTCCAGTGCATCGGCGCGACCACGCTGGACGAGTACCGCAAGTACGTCGAGCGCGACGCCGCCTTGCAGCGCCGCTTCCAGGCGATCCAGGTCAAGGAGCCGTCGGTAGACGACGCCATCGAGATTCTGAAGGGCCTGCGGCCCCGCTACGAGCAGCACCACAAGGTCGAGATCACGAACGAGGCGCTGGACTCCGCCGCCCGGCTGTCCGACCGCTACATCTCCGACCGGTTCCTGCCCGACAAGGCCATTGATGTCATTGACGAGGCCGCTTCGCGCGTCCGCCTGCGCGGCGCCATGCCGCCCCAGGAACTGCGCGACGCCAAGATTGAGCTGAACGCGGTCCTGAAGGAACTGAACGGGCTGCCGAACAACCGCCAGTACGAGAAGGCGTATGAGCTTCAAGGCCGCAAGCGCGAACTGGAAGAGCGCGTGACGGAACTCGAAGAAGGCTGGCAGGAGACCAAAAAGGACGCCAAGCAGACCGTGGACGAGGACGAGGTCGCAAGCATCATCTTCTCCATGACCGGCATCCCCGTGTCCCGCTTGGTCGAGGCCGAGACGCAGAAGCTGTTCCGCATGGAGGAGGAGCTGCACAAGCGTATTATCGGTCAGCACGAGGCGATTGTGGCGATCTCCAAGGCTGTCCGCCGCTCCCGGTCGGGCCTGCGCGACGTCAAGCGGCCCATCGGCTCGTTTATCTTCCTGGGGCCGACGGGCGTCGGCAAGACCGAGCTGGCCCGCGCCCTGGCCGCCTACCTGTTTGAGAAGGAAGACAACCTGATCCGCATTGACATGTCCGAGTACATGGAAAGCTTCGCCGTGTCCCGCCTGGTCGGCGCCCCTCCCGGCTATGTCGGCTACGATGAGGGCGGCCAGCTCTCCGAGGCCGTGCGCCGCAACCCATACTCGGTTGTGCTGCTGGACGAGATCGAGAAGGCGCACCCCGAGGTCTACAACATCCTGCTCCAGATCATGGAGGACGGGCGGCTGACCGACTCGCACGGGCGCGTCATTGACTTCAAGAACGTCATCCTGATCATGACCAGCAACATCGGCGCGCGCTCCATCCAGGGTGAGCGCGAGATGGGCTTTGGTCGCGCGGCGGCCGGGCCGAAGTCGTCGGAAGAGGTGTCCCGCCAGATGGACAGCATCAAGGGGCGGATCACCGACGAGCTGAAGCGCGTCTTCCGTCCCGAGTTCCTGAACCGCGTGGACGAGACCATTATCTTCCACCCGCTGTCCGCCGAGGAGATCAACGAGGTCGTTACCTTGATGGTGGACCGAGTCGGCAAGCAGGTCGCCCAGAAGGGCATGGACTTCGAGATCACCGAGGCCGCCAAGCAGTACCTTGCCCGCGAAGGCTTCGACCCGCAGTACGGCGCCCGCCCGCTGCGCCGCGCCGTGCAGCGGCTGGTGGAAGACCCGCTGGCCGAGGAAATCCTTCTCGGCAAGTTCCTCGCCAACGACACGGTCGTCGTGGATGTGGACGAGGAGCGCGGCATCGTCTTCCGCAAGGGCGCCCCGCTCGGCATCGAGGGCACCCCGGAGCCGCAGGAAGCTGCGGAAACAGCGGCAGCCTAGACCATAGAGAGACAAACACAAAGGGCCGGGAGCGATTTGCTCCCGGCCCGTTTTCTTGTCGCTACCACTTTTCCCAGGCGTGCCTGTCCAGGTGTGCCCAGTCGAAGTGTACGCTCTCCCAATTTCCGCCCACCGCGCGGCTCGTCAGGAGGTTCTGGCTGCCGACCCAGCCGCGCGTGGCGGGCATCGTGACGGGAAGCATCCGGTGGTCCCCACCCAGGGCCGTGGGCGTGCTGTAAAGCGTGATGCCGGCGAGACGCGCGGCGGAGGCGGAAACATCGCAGGCGATCCAGCCCCGGACATACAGCCAGCCGTCGTGCCTCACAACCCGCCAGACACTCGGCTCACCCGACGCGCCGGCCTGTGGGAGAATCTTCGGCGCGTCGTTCTGCGTGTTCTGGTCCACATACTGATTGTTAATAGCGAGGGTGTCCCCGTTGACGATTACCGTGGTGTCATCCGGTACTTCCGCGAGCGTACACACGCGAATGCCCTGTGCCGTCGGCTGACGCACGATTTCGTACCGGGAGACATCCGCGAGGGTGATGTGCTGCACCGGGTACTTCGCCAGTTCCTCGGCGACCGATTTGGTCTGCACTCCATAAGCGACAGTGGAAGCCACAATCGCGGCGGCAAGTGTCAGCCCGACGGCCTTCTTCCGGCGCGTGACCCACGCGCGAAACCGTGATGGACTTTTAGTTTCCGCCGTCAGCCTGCGCCGCATCGCCTGGACCTCGGCCCACACCTCCTGCGGCGAGAATGGCAGCCCAAGCTCACGGATTGCTTCCTCCACCGTCAGCGTTTCCGCCTGCGATTGCGCCGCTTCGGCTTGGCGCTGTTCGAGGGAGGCGACTGCCAGAGCGAGTTCCTGCGCGGAAAGGCGTCTGGGGTCCGTGCCGCGTGGGCTTTCTGAGACTTCTTTGTCTGAAGATTGTTTGCGTAACGCCATAAACGCCGCCTCTCCCGGTTAACCCGCACCGTCCTCTGCGTATCCATTATACGCGCCGGAGGCGGGGCTGTCAATGTTGCAGTTTGAGCCTATGTGCTAGGTGGGTATCCTCTTCGCAGATCATCGAAAGCCGGGAGCAGACTGCTCCCGGCTTTTCTTCTGTCACCGAGAAGCGCCTGAGGGGGAGCCGATGCGCCGTGTTATCATCATCGTCATGGACGGCTGCGGGGTGGGGGCCATGCCCGACGCTGCCGCATACGGAGCGACCGACTCCCAAAGCGCCACATTGCCGCATGTGGCCGAGGCCGTCGGCGGCCTCCGGCTGCCGACATTGCAGCGGCTGGGCTTGGGCAACATCGCCGCCCTCTGCGGCGTCGCACCCGCTGAGACGACCGGCGGCTGGGGCCGCATGGCCGAAGCGTCGGCGGGCAAGGACAGCGTGACCGGACACTGGGAGTTAATGGGGATCGTGACGGAGAAGCCGTTCCCGACCTACCCGCACGGCTTTCCCCCGGACGTCATTGCGGCATTCGAGGCCGGCATTGGGCGGGGGCCTCTGGGCAATATCGCCGGGTCAGGCACGGAAATCCTCAAGCGCTTCGGGATGGAGCATCTGGCGACCGGGAAGCCGATTGTTTACACCTCCGCCGACAGCGTCTTCCAGCTTGCGGCCCACGAGTCAGTCATTCCCGTGCCGTCGCTATACGCAATGTGCGCGACGGCCCGGCGTCTGCTGAAAGGCCGGCACAACGTCCAGCGCGTCATCGCGCGGCCGTTTGTTGGGGATGCGCCCCAAAACTTCCGGCGGACAGAACACCGGCGAGACTTTGTGCTGACGCCGCCGACGCCGAACCTCCTGACGGCGCTCAAAAATGCGGGCCGAACGGCGCAGGCCATCGGCGTCGTCGCCGACCTGTTCCCGCGCACATGTTTCGCCCGCGCGGACCGGACGCAAAGCAACCCAGCCCATTTGGCAGCGATCCTGGCGGCGATTCAAACAGGCCAGGAAGACCTGGTATTCGCCAACTGTGAGGACTTCGACATGCTCTACGGCCACCGCAACGACCCGGCGGGCTTTGCACAGTCGCTGGAAGCCTTTGGTGCGGCGCTGGGCGGGATCGTCAGTGCATTGCAAACCGAAGACCTGCTGATCATCACAGCGGATCACGGGAACGACCCGACGACGGCCTCGACGGACCACTCGCGCGAGTATGTGCCGCTGCTGATTGCTGGGACAGACAACATTCGAGGAGACCTGGGAACGCGGACGACGTTCGCGGATGTTGCCGCCACGGCGGCGGAGTGGCTGGGCGTCCCCTGGACCGGGCCGGGAACGAGCCTGCTGTGATCGGCTAATCTTAGGCAAGTGCCGAACCTCTTTACTGTTCTCCTACGTTCACAAACCTGCCGGGAGTATAGCCATGCTCAATATGCCGTCTTGGTTCGGAATTGTTCTCATCGTCGCTATCGTAGTCGGCGAGTTGCTGTTCTGCGCCCTGCCCGCCCTGCTCTGGGCGCTCATCGGTCGGCAGAACTTGGCGGAGGCGTTCGCGTGGCGGCGGGCGAGCGGGCGGGAGTATGTCGGGGCGGCGCTGCTGGGGCTGGGGTTCATCCCTTGGGTGCAGACTCTGATCGTGATCCAAAACCACGTCTGGCCCCGAAGTATGGCAGGCCAGGGAGCGAACAATGCCGTAATGCTGCCATTGCTCCTGCACTATCCCATCGTGATGACGCTGGCCCTGCCGCTGGCGGCGGCGTTCAGCGAGGAACTGTTCTTTCGCGGCACGCTCCAGCGCGCCCTGGTGAAGCGCCTGCCGATGTGGCTGGCTGTCGGCTTGGCATCTCTCCTGTTCGCCGCCGTGCATTTCGACATACAGGGGTTCATCGTGCGAACGATGCTGGGCACTCTCCTGGCGACTATGGTGCTGCGCGGGCGGTCCATTTTTCCCGCCATGCTGACCCACTTCGCTTATGACGCCGCCGCCCTGGGCAGCGCCGCCTGGGACGTGCATTCGCAGGGCCTCAACGCCGCCCTGCGCGTGGCAGGACGTGCCGACATGGGCGTCAGCCACCTCGAACTGTTCCTCACTACTGCCGTGGGCACCGTGCTGCTGGCACTAGGCTGGAGCCTCTGCGTCAGCGCGTGGCGACGGAAGCGCGCCGAAATGGTCGTGGAGTCGGCAGAGGCAGGGATTGTCTGGCCGCCCGCGCCGGAAGAACCGGCAGCCCCGTGATGTGGGAACGGTTCTTTAATTGGCAGAGCGACATGGACTGGGCTTGGGGGCCGCTGCTGCCCCTGCGCCCGCCACGCGACATGGCTATACGCCCGTGGGTATGGGCGCGACTGTTTCTAGCGTTCACTGCGCTGGGTTTGCTGTTGCTGGCGCTGCTCGCTTTCCTGGGCGCGATGCTCCTCCGACTGGCGGCGGCGCAGCACTCTCCTTTGCCGCCGCTCGTTTCCGAGACCCTGTCCACGCTGCAAGCGATAGGGGCCGACCCCGCAACGCGCGTGCTGCTCCTCGCCCTGGCCCTGAGCCTGCCCCTGCTTTTTTTCACCTTTTGCCTGCCCTATCACTGGGCCTGGAACCAGCGCGCGGCGCGGCTGTGGGAGCAGAAGGCGCGAGAGCCGGAGCCGGCTGAAGCGCGGGCAGATGTGTGGCCGCCCCCAATCGGAACCCACCCCGCCGCCGGGGGCGGCGACCCTCCCGGAACGGGAAGGTGAGGAGCGGGGGGCGACGGCTTAACCTCTTTACCCTCCGGGAGGGTCGCCGCCCCCGGCGGCGGGGTGGGTTATCTTCGTCCCCTCCGGCAGCCCTTCATTTCCCCACAGCGGTCCGCCGCCTAGCTCGCGTCGCCAGCTATCGCGCCACTTGTGCATCTCGACGGCCCCAATCGGCGGCATCGGCTGCCGCTTCTCGCGCGGTAGGAGCGGCGCGAAGGGGCGGTGCGGCTCCGTCTGATACCAGTAGGCGACGGTGGCGAGGTCCAGCGTCAGGCTGTTCGCATGGCCGTGCTCGATAGAAGCGCGCAGGGAATTCTGGAAGTAAACGGGGTCTTCCAGGTGGAAGCGGTAGCAGTGCGTCCGCCCCAGCCATCCCGTCTCGCCGTTGACGCGGGCGTAGCCGAAGTAGGGGTGGGCGTAAATCTCTTTGGGGCACCAGGAGGAGTTGAAGTAATCCTCGGTCCCCGTGCCGTGCAGTGAACCAGGCCACGGCTCGCCGTCCACGAGAAACATGTCGTCGCCCTCGCCGTACCACAGTGGGGTGGGGCTGTCCACAAAGTAGTTGACGCCAACATAGTGCCCCGCGCCCTCGGCGTGGACAAAGACATGGTTGCGCTCGTCCGACGGGTTTTTCGGCTGGACGCCCAACGTCTCCCACTCGTTCTCCCGGTCGCCCTGGCCCGCCTCGGGAGCCGGCATTTGGCGGTTCCACCAGGCATGGAACCGGCCCCTGTCGGGGCCAATGCCGCCAGGATGCTCCTCGTAATCCACATAATAGTAGAAGGCGTCAATCCGGCTGTCCGACTGGTTCTCGACTTCTATTCTGGCCCCATCACCGAACGGCATAGGAAAATAGCAGTTGAGCGCGTTGCCCCCGGCGGGCGCGGCGGCGAGGGGGAGGGCAGCGTACAGGTACTTCTCGCCCCAGCCCTGCCCGAAGAAGTCGCCCAGGGGCGCTTCGACCGAGGGCGCGGCCTCGCCGTCCCAGAACATCCGCAGGACGGCGTTACGGCGGATCATCGGGTCGTCGCAGGCAATGGTAATCCAGATGTGCTTGACAATGCCCGCGCCCTGCATCTCGGCCAGCGCCCGTGTTTCGCCCGCCTCGACACGGACGGCGTCGCCATTGCCGCCGGAGCGGTCAAAGGACGAGATGCGTTTGGTGCGGATGCCGGGGCGGATGAGGGCAAGGTTGCTGAGTGGGCTGGACATGCGCTGTCTCCTGTGGTTGAAGGGCAAAAGATGGCGCTATGATACCCGATTACTGCACCGGCCTTGACTCTTTGCTGGGGATATGCCATCATGAAATTCACTGCAAATACCATGAATGAGGCCAATCATGCTGGACACACGCCACATCCATTCCTTGAGCGACTTCGTGAGGAACCCGAAAGCGCACGTCGCGCGGCTGAAAGAAACCCGCACCCCGGAAGTCCTGACCGTCAATGGGCGAGCCGAGGTCGTGCTGCTGGACACGGAGACGTATGAAAACTTAATGGAGCAACTCAGCCACCTGCAAGCCGTTTCCGCCCTTCACGCCCACATGGCCCAGGCGAGAAAAAATGCCCCGCCGCAGGAACCCGTCACCGAAGCCGAGATAGAACGCCGCCAGGCGGTTGTCAAAGAGATTATGGCAGAGACAGAGCGGCTTGAATTGTACCGATGACTCTTGCCGAGCCGAAAACCGTCAATCCAACAAAGCACCCGCCACGCCATATAAACTCCACGCTATACAAAAGTTTGGGGACGATAAGTTGCCTCTTTCTGTCAATTATAACGAGTGTTCGCTCATTCACCACGGCCAAGAAGTAACATTTGGTTTGCTATGCATTCGGAACCGTGCCTTCTCCCCATCAATGTAAAGCAAGGTCGGTGATGGGCCGTTTAACTTAGGCAACTCCAGCGGGACGAGCTTTAAACCGAGACGACGAATTTGCCGTAACGCGCGATCCCAGCGACGACTCCCTTCTGGCGTACCCATAACATATGCAGCCTTCAGAAACTCCTCGAACTCAGGCCGCACTGCCTCAAACGCAGGGATGACTGTGCAATGACAAAGAACCCATGGAAAATCGACAGTGTACTCAACCAGGGTTGCCAGTACGCATTGCCCTCGCTTTAGGGAATAGCGACAGTATGAGCCTTCTCCAAGATAATGCTCGCCTTCTCCGAGCGCCCGAACCACTGCATCTGGCTCTGGCGGCTCTTTTGCCCGCTGCTCCCTCACAAATTGGCGGCGCACATAGCCAAAATAGTAAAAGCTCCAATTCAACAGGGCAAGGCGCAACTGCCAGTAACGACAGCCGACTTCCCACCGCCATCTACGGATTTTCTTGATACTCATCAATTTCTTCGCCCCCGCTGGCAGCAGCTTCTTCAGGCGGCTGAGTTCGTCGCGCAGTTCCGCCGCGCGCTCGAACTCCAAGGCCCGCGCCGGGGAGAGCAGGGCAAGCCATCACGAGTCTTGATAAAGTGTTTACTTTTTCTGATTTTATGTCATAATAATAGCGGAGGCTCGGCTTCGGGTTCCACGAAAGTGGATGACGGGGCGTTGCCTTCTTTTCTTTTGCCCACCTCCCCATAAAGCCTATGGAGGATACACAAAATGGCCTCGCTCTTAGAAACTAATCCTTACCTGCGCGACCCGGAGACGCGCCGCCGGATGCTGGAACGCAACGCATTGGACTCCTCGGCATTTGAGGGGGCGCGGGGATTAAAACCGCGTGACCTTCAGCCGTCTGCCGCGCCGCGTGACACCGCTCGCAAGAAGAAGGCTGTCAAATCGTCATAGCGCGTCAAGTATCCCCTCTTGACTGCTGCAAGATACAAGGCTCGCTCCTGTTCACTCCCGCGCCCCCGGAACCGGTAATTCGGCAGTGGCAAGCCTGCCTGCAATGCCATCAAATCCGCCAGCCAGCGGGCCAGCCGCCCGTTGCCGTCGCGGAACGGATGGATCAGCAGCAGTTCGGCGTGGACCTCGGCCATGTGCCGGGCTACTATGTCCAGCGAAGCCGGACGGCAGGGGGTGTACCTTTGGAGCAAGCCCTGTTCTAACTGCGCCATGTTTTGCGCGACCAGATACGCCGGGGGCCAGCGGAAGCCGCCCTTCTCCATTTCCACCGTTCGATACTCTCCCGCCCACTCGTACATCTCACCCAGCCAGGAACGATGCATGGAGCGCAGCAAATCTGCTGTGAAGCGCGTCTCCATGGTCACATGCCCCAGAAACTCCATCTGAGCGCGGGTCAATGCCTCGAATTCCGCACGATCCATCTCTCGCTTGCGCTGAATACCCGGCTTGTTCCGCAGAACGCGCCCGCGTGAGCCGGGTTCGCTTTCGGCTTCCACACCGGTCGCAGGCTGGTAACGGCTACGAGCGGGTTCTCGGCTCATGCGGTCACTTCTTCGCCCCCGCCGGAAGCAGCTTTTTCAGGCGGCTCAGTTCGTCGCGAAGCTCTGCCGCGCGCTCGAACTCCAGCGCCCGTGCGGCCTGCTTCATCTCCTTCTCGATGTCGGCCAGGGCGGACATGAGCTGGTCCAGCGGCAGCGTTTCGGGGTTGCGGTTCCGGGAGATGTTGTAGTACGACTTCTGCTCGGCGATCTTTTTGGACTCGATGACCTCGCGGACGGCTTTGTTGACCGTGTACGGCGTGATGTTGTGTTCGACGTTGTACGCTTCCTGGATCGTCCGGCGGCGGTCGGTCTCGCCCATCGCCCGCTCCATCGAGCCGGTGATGCGGTCGGCGTACATGATGACCTGGCCGCCGACGTTGCGCGCGGCCCGGCCGATGGTCTGGATCAGGGACGTATCCGAGCGCAGGAAACCTTCCTTGTCGGCGTCTAAAATGGCGATGAGGGAGACTTCCGGCAGGTCCAAGCCTTCGCGCAGGAGGTTGATGCCGATGATGACGTCGTAGATGCCCAGGCGCAGGTCGCGCAGGATTTCGGTCCGCTCCAGCGTGTGGACGTCGGAGTGCAGGTAGTTGACCTTGATGTTCAGGTCCAGCAGGTACTCGGTCAGGTCCTCGGCCATCTTCTTGGTCAGCGTCGTCACCAGGACGCGCTCGCCCCGGCTGGTCCGTTCGCGAATCTCGTTCAGCAGGTCATCCACCTGCCCGCGCGTCGGCTTGATGATGATTTCGGGGTCAATCAGCCCCGTCGGGCGGATGATCTGCTGGACGATCTGCTCGGAGTGCTCGCGCTCAAAGGCGGCGGGCGTGGCCGAAACGAAGATGCACTGGCCGACGCGCTCCTGGAACTCCTCGAATTTCAGGGGCCGGTTGTCGCCCGCCGACGGTAGCCGGAAGCCGTACTCGATCAGGGTGTCCTTGCGCGCCTTGTCGCCGTTGTACATGGCCCGGAGCTGGGGCAGAGTCTGGTGGGACTCGTCTATGACCAGCAGGAAGTCTTTCGGGAAATAGTCCAGCAGCGTGGAAGGGGCGGAGCCGGGCGGGCGGCCGTCGAACCAGCGCGAGTAGTTCTCGACCCCATTGCAGTAGCCGACCTCGCGGATCATTTCCAGGTCGAAGCGCGTCCGCTGCTCGATGCGCTGGGCTTCCAAAAGTTTCCCTTGCTGCTTGAACAGGGCGATGCGCTGGTGCATCTCTTCTTCGATGCCGATAATGGCTTTTTCCTGCCGTTCGGGGCTGGAAACGAAGTGCGAGGCGGGGAAGACGGTGATCTCGTCCTTGCTGGCCTGCACCTCGCCGGTCAGCGGGTCCACGACCGTGATCTTTTCCACCTCGTCGCCGAAGAACTCGACGCGCACGACTATCTCCTCGTCGGCAGGCTGCAATTCCAGCACGTCGCCCCGGACGCGGAACGTCGAGCGGGTCAGGACGATGTCGTTGCGCGTGAACTGCATGTCCACCAATCGGCGCAGCATGTCGTCCCGGTCGTACTCCTTGCCGCGCTCGAACTTTAGGATGATGCGCGCGTACTCTTCGGGGGCGCCCAAGCCGTAGATGCATGAGACTGAGGCGACAATGACCACGTCGCGCCGCTCCAGCACGGCCTGCGTCGCCGAGTGCCGCAGCCGGTCTATTTCGTCGTTGATAGCCGAGTCCTTCTCGATAAACGTGTCCGTGGACGGGATGTAGGCCTCCGGTTGGTAGTAGTCATAGTACGAGACGAAATACTCCACGGCGTTCTGGCCAAAGAAGTCCCGGAACTCCGAGCAAAGCTGCGCCGCCAGCGTCTTGTTGTGCGCGATGACCAGCGTGGGCCGCTGCACCCGCTCGATGACGTTCGCCACGCTAAAGGTCTTGCCCGTGCCCGTGGCTCCCAGCAAAGTCTGGTACTTGTGTCCCTGCTTCAGCCCCGCCGCCAGCTTGTTGATGGCTGCCGGCTGGTCGCCGGACGGCCTGTAGTTGGAGATGACCTTGAAATCCATGTGGTAATTTCCTAAATCGTCGGGTTAGCCGCCAGCCAGTCGCTCGGCGTCATTACGGTTACGGCCTGCGCGCCGCGTGTCAGCATCTCCGCATCCCAGGTAATCAGCGTCGTGCCGAACTCCTGTGCGACGGCCACATAGATCGCATCCGCCCCGCGCAGGCGGCAAGAAATCGCGATTTGGGCCGCTTGTTCGGCTCGTTGTTCTGTCAGCGTAACCAGGGTGATGTTCGGCAAAAGCCTTATCCCTGAAACTGTTTGTGCCGCTAGAGCCGCGTTTGAGGTTGGCCTGATGATCGCTGCGGCGATCTCCGGCAGCACCAGCGATGGACAATGAACGTCCGCTGACTGTGCAACCACGCGGCCGATGAACGCCAGGCTGACAGCGTACTGGGCTTCCGCTGGGGCGGAGGCAGAGACAAACACGTTTGCGTCCAAAGTTAGCATCAGCGCCGCATCTCTGAAATGATCTCAGCCGCTGACTTATCCGTGTTCCATACTTTGCTGATGCGCTCACTCAGTTCATTCCATTGCCGCATCCATTCTTCCGGCGTCAGTTTCGCCTCGGTAAATAGTTCTTCCTCATTAGGAGGTGATACAGGTTCTACAATCAGCTTCGTGCCTACAGTCTCTACTGTATAGCGGCTGTATGGCTTGACCTCACCCAAAACTTCCGGGGGCAACATGAGTCGCCCGGTTTCGTCTACTTCGATCACCTGTGTCATGACACCCTCCTTACGCAGAGCAGCGGCCTTCAGAGACTTCGGAAGACCGCCGCAGTCGGCTAGGGAAGAGATGTTGCCACCTCTCCCCCGCCTAAGAACCGTGCGTGCGACTTTCACCGCACACGGCTCAAGCAGCCACTACTGCGGCACAGTGGATGCCCATGTGAAGTCGTCTGGCAATGCCAGCAGTTGTTTCAAGTTTTTCCGTACTTCTTCCGTTATCGTCTCATTGCTGAGGTTGTCGGTTTCGGTCTTATCCTTCCTTCGCGGGTTGGATTTGGAATGAACTTGTTGATGGCAAAAGAGGTGGAGGTATCGCAAGTTACGATAAGTGCTCTGCCCCCCTTCCGCACGAGCCTTCCGATGATGGCGATGGATTTCTTCGTTGTCTCCTTCAAATAGTCCTGTGTCCTCTCCATTAAAGAGGCTCTCGCCGCATTGTGGGCATATTCCCTTTTGTCGGACGACGATCTTGCGATCTGTGAGCCGCATATCCTTGCATCGGCTCAATTTCCGTTCGGCCCAGTATCCTTTGAGGGTTGGGTCGTCAGGAGAGTATCGTCCCACCACCATGACGTGCCGTTCTATGGGGAACCATGAGAACTTGTTCAAGAAACTCCCTGTGTGTTTGTTTCCGAATACCCAGTGGTCTTGTCTCGCCAAGTTCAGTTTACCCCAGTAGCGGTTTATCCGCCATGCGATGTTCTTCGTTGAGTGCTCGTGTTTGGCCCAGCAGATTTCCCGTCTCCACATGAATTGATCCAGTGTGGAGAAGGTTTTGCTGGCGACGCCGATGCGGAAGTAATTCGCCCAACCCCGTATGATGGGATTGAGTTTGGGGAGTATTTCTCGGACATTATGCCCGTGAAAAGATTTCCATTCCTCTTTTAGTCGGCGTCGGAAGTTTGCCACGTTTTCTTTGCTGGGTTTTATCAGCAATTTCCACCCCGTTTTTGTGCTGGAAACTTTGTAGTGCCTGATGTTGAACCCCAGGAAATCAAAGCCTTCGGACAAGTGGACTACGCGGGTCTTCTCCTCCGAGAGTTGAAGTCCGCGTATTTTCAGCCAGTCTTTTAGGGCTTCGATGACGCGATAGGCGTCTTCTTGGGTTTCGCAAAACACCACAAAGTCATCGGCGTAACGCACGACTGCGCGGGGGCCGATGAGTTCGTCCCCACGTTTCTTGCGTTGGTATTTCACGCCGAGGGCTTCTTCCATGCCGTGTAAAGCAATGTTGGCGGGAAGCGGGGAGATGACGCCGCCTTGCGGGGTGCCAGTCTCCGTAGCCTTCCAGACCTCATTTTCCACATATCCCGCTTTCAGCCATTGCTGGATCAGTTTCTTTCCAGGAACTTCACCAATGACTTTTAGCAGGTGTTCATGCGAGATGTTATCGAAGGCCCCCTTGATGTCTGCGTCCACAATCCACTTTTTCGTCTTGTTCGGGCGGGAAAGTGAGAAGATTTTTGCGATGGCATCGTGGCAGCCTCGACCTGGGCGGAACCCGTAACTGATCCCCTCGAACCTGGCTTCCCAGGAGGGTTCCAGGGCATTCTTGACCATTGCTTGCATGGCACGGTCTTGAATGACGGGAATGCCCAGTGGTCTTTGCTTTCCATTGGCTTTCGGGATGTAAACTCGTTTAGCGGGGCGGGCTTTCCAGGGAGTATGTGCGGTTAAGGTGTCCGCCATGGCTCCTCTGGCTTTCGGCGTTTTCAACGTCAATTTATCCACCCCCGGAGTTTTGCTGCCAGAGTTCTTCTGCGCCACGCGCCGAACGCTGACGTACACGTTCGAGCGGGAGCGTAGCATGAGTTTTTGGAGCGAGCGCACCTTGTTCCACTCGCCCTTCTGCGTCGCCACATAAATGCGCTGTCGAAGACGACGAACAATCCCTGCGGCTTTCTTCCAGTTGATGGCGTTCCAGTCGGTGGGTTGTTTCTTGGTTCCGTTCACGGAAGTACGGGCCGTCAATGACGGACTTTTCCGTTCCCGTGTCAAACTTTTCCCTCGATTTGTTGTCATTCACTTCGCATTTCGGGTGATGCCACCAGTTTCACGTCTGCACCCTTTCGGGTTGGGTATTTCGCCGCTTCCGACGCCCTATCCAGCAGGTTATAGTCGCACAGATGTTCCCTTTGAAGGCATCTGTTCGTCATTTCCCTTTGCCTTTCGGCGACTGGTATTCGCTTCTTGAAACCTCCTACGCCCGCTGAGGGTTGAGGCGTCACTTCCCTGGGGTTGATCGGCTTGCTGCCTGACGGCAGACCTCATCGGGGTTTTCTCGTTCCGCACACTTCAGATACGATTGATTTAGGCGGACTCTTTACTGCGGGGACTTGGTATCCTAGAGTTGAAATCGTGATGTTCAACTCCTATGGTGGCTTTCGGTTTGAAGCCGTTTCTTGTGTCCCATTCCTCGTATTACTTTCCACATACCGAGGTTTCAGAATAACGCAGCATCGTTCAAGTCTTTAAGTTCTTCGCCCTGTCAATCTTTCCCAATAGCCTGTTTCGATCTGTGGTTGACCTCTCTTGGGCATTCCCTCGCGCTTCACACCCCTGGATTGCTCCTGACGCATGGCGAGGACGGGAACGGGGTTGGATACTACCCCGTCCGCAGGATGTGTTAGTCCCCTGTGGCACTGTCATGTGCGACTTTCGAGCCGCACAACCGATGTTCTATTATACCCGAAACGTCCTGATTCGGCGTGTTCAAAGTACTGCCGATTAGGCAAAGGAAAGGACGATGGCCTCGTTTTGGGGCCAGACGAATGCAAACTGCGCCCCGCTGCCTAGAGTCTCTCCTTTGCGCTCGTCGCGGACATTGTGGACAGGTTTAGCGAACTTCAGCGTGACGTTCAGGGGACTAGTTTTGAGGCCGACGGCGTTGCCGCCGCCCGCTTCGGTGCCGACGGTTTCGAGGTTCGCGCACAGGAACAGCACGGTCCGACCGTCTGGCTTGCGGAAGTAGGTGATCTCCGAGCCGAACGTGGCGTCGCCCGCGTTCTCGATTCCGACCCAGGGGTGGACGCCGCCTGCCGTGACATGACGCAGAAAGGTCTCGCGGTGTTTGGCGGCCTCGTACCCGGCCACGCGGTAGGCGTTGTACCACTGCGGCGAGAGGTTCAGGAGGACGGCGGTCCCGCTCCCGACGCGGCGGACGTTCGCTGTCGGCATGGCCCGCACGGCTTTGTGGAAGCCGCTGGGGTCTTTGAGGCAGGTGTTCGCGTTGGTTAGAAACTCCGTGTAGGTCTTCCAGCCAAAATTGGCGTCCTGGTCCACCTCGTACCACTTGCCGCCAAACACGTCGGCCTGCGTCATGGCGGGATCGTGGCGGACGCCGAACAGGCGGTCCAGCGCGCCCCCTGCCGCGCGCCCGCGCCCGTGCTGGTCCCAGACGCCGGGCAGATAGTCGGCAACCACGATCCCGCCACGGCGGCAGAAGGCCTCGATGGCCTGCGCCTCGGCGTCCGACAGGCACAGGCAGGCGGGCAGGATCAGGACGCGGTACTCGGCGGGGATGCCGCCCTGGATGACGTCAGCGTAGCTGAGGAAGTTGTATTGCAGACCGCCGTCTCGGAGCATGTTCTCCCACGCCTGCCGGACCAGGTGCGAGGCACCGAGACGGTGGTCGCCATCCCGGTTGGTCCAGGTCGCGCCATGCGCCTGCGCGTCCAGAATCCAGCCGAGCTGAACCGACGGATGGCTGTAGAGGAGTGCGATGCCGTCGTGTTTCCATTCCGCGCCTTGCATCAGCGGGCCGATCTTTTGGCCCGCTTCCCGGTAGTGTGGGGCGACGACCTCCTGCCAGGGCCGGGGCGTCGGCCCGTCGAACCAGTTCTCGACCCAGCCGATGTGGCCCCGGTTGCCGTGCGCCAGGTAGTGCCAGGTCTGCCAGATGTCGTCCTCGGCGGACTGGTGAAACGTGCTCGTGACGGCCGGCACGGCCCCGTGGGGGTTGAACGAGCGGATGAGGGCTTGCGAAGAGCCGAGGTTGTACGCCTCGATGTATTGAAGCTTTCGCATCAGCTTGGCGTAGTCGTAGCCGCCGAAAGCATTCGGGGACTGACCGCCGACGATGCCGCAGGGCGTGTCCGGGTCGAGCGTGTTGGCATGCTCCACCAGACCGCCCAGGAAGTTGCACCAATACGAGTCGTTAAAGCTCCACTGATCCATCAACGCACTCGCGTCGAAGTCGCGCACGGACCAGAGGGGGAGATGAGGCCGGATGTCCTCGTAAGTCACCCAGTGGTCGCGGGTGGGAGCCGCGCCCGCCCCGTAGACCTCAGCCAGCCACGCGGGGTAGGCGGCAGGTTCGTCGGTGATGCGCCACATGGCCGGGTGGACGAAGTGGCCCCACGAAACCTCGTCGTCGAGCGCGTAGGCGGCGCGGAAAGGGGAGGACTTCACCTGGGAGATGTTGTTCTGCATCTTGCCGTGAAGCTTTTGCCTCAGCGCGTTGTTGACCGGGACAGTGCGGACACCGCTGCCGTGCAGCTCGGCCAAATGCGGCTTCTGCTGGCCGCCGTCCCACAGGTGCAGGTCGTGCTTGCCCGCCGTGTGATCGAGGTAGAAGCGCAGGCCGAAGCGGTTGATCCAGGCCAGCTTGCCCGGCGGCGAATCCGGCGCCCCGCCGTTGCCGTCCAGAAAGGCGCCGTTGTAACCGTGCGCCAGACTCCAGCGCCCGGATTCATCTGTGTAGCCGATCCCCCACTGGTAGGTCCATGGCATGTACAGCCATCCGGGGAAGGCCTTCAGGCACCACGCCTTGTCCTGCTTGACGCGCCGGAAGTCCTGGGAAGTACGCACATAGCGCGCGTAGGCATCCGCACCCGCCGGACGTGCGCCCGGAGCGGCAAGGGCGCGGACCGCTGAGGGAAGCGCCCAGACGATGCCGCCGAGCCGAGCCAGAAACTCACGTCGTTTGAGCGGGACCGTCATAAAGCCCGTCGTTTCTTTCATGGGATGGCCTCCTGTATTGGCCTCAGTCGCCGTTGACCTGGATCTGGTTGTGGACGACCGTGTCCGGCCCGAGCGTGTCGCGGGCGATCCGGCCTGCGCGGGCCTTGTCGCCGGCGCTGTTCACCGTGCCGCGCAGGTAAACGGCGTCCGCGTCGGCACGGACATGGATCGTCGTAGGCAGGTTGGCGGCGGCCAGGGCGGTCGTCACCCGCGATTGCAGCTTCAGCTTGTTGATCTGCGGCCTGGCCTGCCGCTCCGCCTGTTGGGCCTGCTGGTTGACCGCGGCGGCGTTGTGCTGGGCATCATTTTTGGCGCTGTCGAGCGTCTGCTGGGAGCAGCCGGCGAGGGCTGCCCCAAGACCGAGGAGGGCGATACAGACTGCGAGTATAGGCTTGTGTCTCATAATGCCTCTATAGTTCCCGGCGCTCCGGCCGGCTAACCTCCCTCGTCGGGGGTTAGAACCGCAAGCCGTGCGCCGCCAGCCAGCCGATGCGGGCGAGGCCCGTCAGCAGGAGCACGGCGGCGGCGCCCCCGCCCAGGCGCGCGGAAGCGCGGGGCGACAGCGGCCAGAGCAGGACGCCGCACTGCCAGAACAGGCCGCTGCGGAGCCACAGAAGCAAACAAACGCCGTAAATGAGCCAGCCCAGCGGGTGCCAGTGCAGCGACTCGCGCCACTGCCCATGTCCCAGGCAGACAAAGGCGCGGGTCAGCCCGCAGCCGGGACAAGGCAAACCCGTCAGGTTGTAAAACGGGCAGATGGACGGCAGGTGGCCGAGAGACCCGTCGCGACCGGGCAAAGGCAGCAAGAGGCTGGCCGCAAGGATGGCCGTCAGCGCCCCCCAGGCCGCGCCGGCATTGGCCCGCGTCCGTGCCCATCGGGTGGTATCGGCGATGTTCATGGGCGGGATGGGCGCGGCTGGCGGGGCGTGGACGGATCGGCGGGCGGCGGGGGCCAGGAACCGGAGGCCGGCGGGGGGCCGGTCATGGCCGCCTTCCAAACACGGTTCAGCCCATCCTGCTGCAAGATCGGGTTGATTAACCCTAGGCCGCCGAAGCCGCCGAAGCCTACCAGGTCCAGAATCAGGTACAGGACCGAGTTGTCTGAGGCCGGCAGCCCGACGCGGCCGCACATTTCGGCGACGCGCTTGCCGATTTTATAATCCCAGTAGACGTTGTAAAGGCCGCAGGTCAGCACCGAAAGCAGCACCTCGACAGCCGGCGACGTGTCGCGTTCGCCGAGAAATTCCTGCGTCTCCTCGGAAACGATGTAGATGAAATACAGGTAGTAAATCCCGCAGGTCAGCAGGATCAGCACCAGTGTCAGCGCCGGGTCGCGCGTCGTTCCCAATCGCATGTCAGTTTCCCCCCACGAAATCTACCCGCCTATTCGCCGCCGGCCCGTCAGACTCCTTTGTTTATGGACGTCTGCCGGGAGGGTATGGGGGAATATCGGCAAGGGCTGAACCGCTGGAGTCGGCGGGGAAAGTAAAAACGCGATGAAAACGTCAGAGATGTCGTCCCTAGAGATGCCGCCCCTGTTGGAACTCTGGCTGCCGGCGGACCCAAAGGCGGTGCCGCAGGCGCGGCACCAAGCGATGCAGGCGTGTTCGGAGGCAGGGCTGACTGAGGAAGACTGCTTCACGCTGGACCTGGCGCTGGGCGAAGCGCTGGCGAATGCGGTCATGCACGGAGCGCCGCGCGTGGCTGCCGCCCAAGAAAACGAGCGGCACGTCTGCCTGAGCCTCTGGGGCTATGGGGAGGGTCTTATCCTGCACATCTGTGATCGTGGGCCGGGCTTCAGCCCGCCCCCACCGCCCTATCCGATGCCTGCCGCCGCCGACAGCGCGACCCACGGGCGCGGGCTTCCGCTGATGGAGACGCTTACGGACGCGATGGTGGTCTGCCGGGCCGACGCGGAGGAAGGCGGCGCATCGGTGTATCTCGTCAAAAAAATGGCGCGGTAGAACGGCGCAGGCGGAGCAGAAAAGGGAGCGCGAAGAGCCATTCGCCGCTCCTTTTGTTTCGCCGAAAATATCTGACGCGGGCCGGTTCTTTTCCGCGCCCCCAGGGGTCTCATCAGCAACGGGAACTTAACCCGCGATGGGAGGCGTTTTAAAAGTATCCCTTTCTTTTTAGGCAGGAGACTGTTTCGTGGCCACGACCAACGATCCGCCTGTTCGCGAATTCCCGACGTCCGAAGCGCTGGGGGCGCTTCAGCGCGCCCGCCGGGGCGACCGCAAGGCGTTCGGCAAGCTGACTGAGCCATACCGGCGCGAGTTGATCGCGTACTGCTACCGCCTGACCGGCACTCTGACCGAGGCCGAAGACATGGTGCAGGAGGCATTTGTGCGCGCCTTTCGCGCCCTGGACTCGTTCGAGGGCCGCGCCAGCCTGCGGGCCTGGCTGTACCGGATCGCGCACAATTTGTGCTTGAACCATGTCCAGCGCCGCCCGCCGGTCTGGCAGTCTTTGGACGAGGTCGGGGAGACGGGCCTGCGCGACCAGTCGCCCGACGCCGCCCAGGCCGGCCAGGACCGCGAAAACGTCCGTCTGGGCTTCGTCGCTCTGGTGCAGAGCCTACCGCCGCGCCAGCGGGCGGCGCTGGTGCTGCGGGACGTGCTGGGGTGGAGTGCCGAGGAAACGGCGCGCATTCTGGAAACGACGGTGCCCGCCGTCAAGAACGCCCTGGCCCGCGCCCGGCAGACGCTGGCCCAGCACCCCTCCGGCGGCGACCCCGCTGAGGTGCGCGACCTGGCCGCATCCGACCCGGACGCCCAGGAGACGGTGGCGCAGTGGGTGGATGCCTTTGAAAAGGGTAACACGGAACGAATGGTCGCGCTGCTGACGGGCGACTGGAAGCTGCCCGCACCGGCCAAAGCGCGCCAAAATGGGTACACTCTTCCCACAGGGAAAGATACAGCGGTTTATGGGGAAAAAGCGAGCGAAAGACGAGAGGAAAGAACGCATGGCGAGCGAGCGCAACGAACGTAATGATACCAAGCGCGGCGGCAATCGCCGCGAAACCAATAACGGCGGGGATGGCGGCGGGAGCATTCCCCGCAATCAGGAAACGGCCGTCCGGGCGATCTTCGTGCTGGACGAGATCCTCAAGAGCACCGACCCGATTGACCCGAACTACCAGTACCTGCTCCTGCTCCGGCATCAACTGGAAGTGGACGAGCAGCAGTCCGCCGAGGCGCAGGAGCTGATCGCAAAGTATGACGAGGCGTACAACAAGCTGACCGCGCCCGCCAACCGCGTGGCCGTCTTCCTGTCCGCGAATGAGGACGGCACGGCCAATATCGCGATGGGCGACAATGATTTCTACACGAACGTGGACCCGAACGTCGAGTTGGATACGCTCTTGGCGGGGACGCGCGTCAAGGTCAATGAGGCCTATGCCGTCGTAGGCGACCTCGGCCCGGCCCAGAACGGCCAGGTCGTCAAGGTCAGCGAGGCGCTGGAAGACGGGCGCCTTCGCATCGGCGGCGACATGCAGGGCCAGAACACCCGCGTCGTCATGCGCGGCGCGGGCCTGGAAGATGCCGTCATCAAAGCCGGAACGGAAGTCCGCATGGAGCCGAACTTCCGGGTCGCTCTGGAAGCGTTCGCGACCAAGGAGAACCAGGATTTCTTCCTGGACAAAGTCACTGAAATCCCGTGGGACAAGATCGGCGGCCAGCAGGAAGCCATCGGCGTCATCAAGGACGCCATCGAGCTGCCCCTGCTGTACCCGGAGCTGTACGAGCGCTTCGGCAAGCGCCCTCTGAAGGGCATCCTGCTGTACGGCCCTCCCGGCTGCGGCAAGACGCTGATCGGCAAGGCCACGGCTTACAACATCACGCAGGAATATAAAGCCAGGACCAAGCGGGACGTCAAAGAGTACTTCATGTATATCAACGGCCCCAAAATCCTGAACATGTGGCTAGGCGAGTCCGAACGGCAGGTGCGCGAGATCTTCACCACGGCCCGCGAGAAGGCCAAAGAGGGCTATCTGGTCTTCATCTTCATTGACGAGGCCGAGAGCATCCTGCGGACGCGGTCGTCGGGCCGATTCACGAACATCTCCAACACGGTCGTCCCGCAGTTCTGCGCCGAGATGGACGGCCTGGTCTCGCTCGAAAACGTCGTTGTGATGCTGACCTCGAACCGCCCGGACTACATTGACCCGGCGATCCTGCGCCCGGAGCGCATTGACCGCAAGGTGAAGGTCGTCCGCCCGGACAGGAAGAGCACGAACGACATCCTAGGCATCTACCTGCACCCCGGCCTGCCGCTGGACTACAAGACGGTGGACGAGCAGGGCGGCGAGGAGAAGGCGCGTCAGCTTCTGATAGACAAGACGACCGACCTCATCTGGTCGAAGACGCACGAGACCGAGTTCCTGGAGGTCTACCTCAAGAACGGCTCGGTGGACACGCTCTACTGGAAGGATCTGGTCTCCGGCGCGCTGCTGACGTCGGTGGTCGAACGGGCCAAAGACTACGCCATCAAGCGCTCCATTGATGTCAAGAGCACCAAGGAGGGCGTCTCGATGGACGACATGGAGCGGGCCGTCCGCACCGAGTTCAAGGAAAACGAGATCTTCCCGAAGACCGACAACCTGGAAGACTGGCTCAAGCTCCTGGACTACGAACCGGACAACGTCGTGCGCCTGAACCCGATTACCGCCAAGAAGGGGACGCAGACGACGCGCCGGAACGTGATTTGACCTACCCCCTGCCCCCTCCCTGTTAAGGAGGGGGTGAGAGAGGTCGCTTTCTTATTTCCCCTTCCTTAGCAGGGAAGGGGCTGGGGGTTAGGTTTGCCGCTATTTGGCACGGAAACAGAGTACGGCATCGCCGTCGAAGGCAAGGGTGCGGGCGATCTGGTCGCCGAGGCGCGCGCCGTGGTGCGGGCGTATGTCGGCAAGGTCGCCTGCCCCTGGTACTACAAGGGGGAAGACCCGCGCAACGACATGCGCGGCTTCCATGTGGACAAGCTGAACGTTGATCCCGAAGACGCCAAGCTGGACGCGCCGGATTACAAGCCGCTGCCGGTTGAGGAGGAGCGCGCAGACCGGGTGCTGGTGAACGGGGCGCGGTTTTATAATGACCACGGCCACCCGGAATATTCGACGCCGGAGTGCGCCTCGCTTCTCGATCTGGTCGCCCACGACAAGGCCGGGGAGCGGGTCGTGCTGGCCGCCGCGCGGGCGCGGTCGGAGCAGCCGGGGGCCGGGCAGGTCCACATCTTCAAGAACAACACAGACTTCCACGGGTCGTCCTACGGCACCCATGAGAACTACTTGATCCCGCGCGAGACGCCGTTCGCGCAGCTATTGTCCGGCCTGCTGCCGTTCTTTGCGACTCGGATCATCTATGCGGGCGCGGGCAAATTGGGGATCGAGCCGCGCGGCGACGCGGGCCTGTACCAGCTTTCGCAGCGGGCGGACTTCTTTACCGAAGAGGCGTCCGTGGACACCCTGCACCGGCGGCCTCTGGTGAACACGCGCGACGAGCCGCACGCGGACCCGCGTGACTGGCGGCGCCTCCATGTGATCTGCGGCGACGCCAACATGTCCGAGTACGCGACCGCGCTGAAGATCGGGACGACTTACCTGGTCACGTCCCTGCTGGAACAGGGCTGGCAGCCCTGGGTACGCCTGAAGCAGCCGACCGAGGCGATCAAGACCATCTCGCGTGATCAGTCATACAAGTGGCTGGTCGGGGCCGAGACGGGGACCATCGGGGCCGTAGACATCCAGCGCGTCTATCTTGCCGCCGCCAAAGAGAATCTGGCCGGGCGCGGGGCGGACACCGACTGGACCCTGCGCGAGTGGGAGCGGACGCTGAACGCGCTCGAGTCCGACCCGCTCTTATTGGGAGACCGCTTGGATTGGGTCGCCAAACGCGGCCTGCTGGCCGACTATGTCGAGTCCGAGGGCATTGGCTGGGATGATGAGACCCTGCCGTCATTTGACCTGGCCTACAGCAATGTAGACCCCGATGAGGGCCTGTACTATGCCTTGGAGCAGGCCGGTGAGATGGTGCGCCTGACGGACGACGCGACGGTCGAGGCCGCCATGACCCAGCCGCCCGCCAACACCCGCGCCGCCCTCCGGGGGCATCTGGTGGACAAACTCGCCGACGCCATTGGCGTCCTCGGCTGGAACAAAGTGGTCCTGCGGACCGATCAAGAGTCCTGGATGGTTGACTTAGACGACTACCTGACGCCCGAATCGGTCGCGCAGGCGATGAACGACTTACGAGCCGCCGACACACTGGAAGATTTAATACGCCGTTTCCGCGAACGCGGCAAATGACGTGCCTAGAGGATTCCCGGCCCCCGCCGTTGAATCCGCCTGATGCCATCGGAACGAATTTAGAACGACTATCGAGGGAGGAACGAACAATGCCCATGACCGATGAAGACCGCGCCACGCGGCCTGCCGGCCCCGCCGACCCGCTCCGCAAGGAGGGCGACGAAACCGGCCCCAGCAAGCCCGACGTGCAGCGGCCCGACCGCAGCGACCTGCTCAAGCGCATGAAGCGTGTGGACCCGGACCAGGCCCGCCGCTACCGCCAGCGCAGCGGCCAGTAGTAACCCACCCCCAACCCCCTCCCCAGAGGGAAGGGGGCTTGATTTTCGTCTTGCCCCTTCCCCATTGGGGGAGGGGTTGGGGAGAGGTTTCTTTCGTATGCTGCGTTTTCCTAACGAAGGCGCAGGCGGCTTCGCCGACCTGTTTGCCGAAAAAAGTTTCAACCATGACTGCCTGCCTATGCCCACCCCCGTCCCCAACGTGCCCGGCGCGCGGGATGTGGACACCCACGGCACCACGGTCATCGCCGTTAAGTACAAAGACGGCCTGATCAACGTCGCCGACCGACGCGCGACGGCGGGCTACACCGTCATGTACGACCAGGCCGAGAAGGTGCTGGCCCTGGACGACTACACGCTGATCTCCATTTCGGGGTCGTTCGCCAAAAGCGTCGAGGTCGTCCGCTACCTGCGCCACGCCTTCAAGTATTTCGAGCGCTCCCAGCTCCAGCCTATGTCCCAGGAGGGCAAGCTGATGGAGCTGTCGCGCGTCATCGCCAACAATGTCCCCGCCGCCCTGCAAGGCATCGGCGCGTTCATCCCCGTCCTGTCCACGTTTGACCGGGACACGAACCAGGGCCGCATCTACTTCTACGACGTGCTGGGCGGCCAGTTCGAGACGGCGGAGTACGGCGCGGCGGGCAGCGGTTCGGCCCCGATCAAGGGCGCGTTCGAATACATCCTGAAGACCAAAGGCCCCTTCCGCGAGATGGACCGCGAGACGGCCCTGCGCGAGACCTTGACCCTGCTCGACATCGCCGCCGACCTGGACACGGCTACGGGCGGTTCGGCGAAGTTCCTGCCTGCCGCCAAGTATATCACCGCCGACGGCATCCGCGACTTCACCGACGACGAGATCAAGGCCGCGCTAGGCCGTTCCTGATTTTGCCCCCTAACCCCCAATTCTGGGGGAACAAGAGGGTGCGTTGTACCCCTCCCGTTCCTGTTCTGGCTCCCCCAGAATTGGGGGCCGGGGGGCGATCTTGGAGTATCCATTGCCTTCCTATAGCCCCTACGACTGGAACGAGAGTATCCAGCAGCGAAACGAATACATTGAAGACCGCCTCAAGGACGGCAGCCCTGTCGTCGCGCTGACTTATGATGGCGGCCTGTTGCTGCTGTCCGCGCGGCAGACACAGCGCAAAGTCTACGAGATTTATGACAAGCTGATGTTCAGCGCCATCGGCAACCAGAGCGATGTGGAGCAGATCCGACGCGGCGCGATTGACGCCGCCCATCAGGAGGGCTTTCAGCGCTCGCCGGATGACGTCAGTGTGCAGCGCCTGGTCTCCTTCCAACTCTCCCCCGCCATCAAGCGCATCTACGGGGACCCCTTCGCCCAGCCCATTGTCATCAAGGGCATCTTCGCGGAGCTTGGCAAGACGCCGGAGCGCGACCTGCTGATGACGCTGTCCTATGACGGCGAGTTCTCGTCCACGCCCGGCATGGCCGTCGTCGCCGGGACGGCCTACGCCGAGGACCGGATGCGTGAGCATTTAAAGTCCGAGACGGAGACCGGTACGCCGAGCCTCGACGCCGCTCTGCGCGCCGCGCTGTACGCCTGGGGCGTCGGCATGAAGCACTTAGAATCCGAGGACCGCGCCGACGCGGACTACTCGACCGATGGCGAAGGTCCGCAGGATGTGTCGTCGTTCATCACCGAGCATTTGGGCAAGGGTTGGACGGTGGAGGCGGGCATTCTGGAGCGCAACACGACCCGAGAGAGTCGCTTCCGCATGGTGTCGGAGAGTGAACTGACGGAGACGGTCGCCCGGTATCAGTAGAATGGCCCCCACCCCTGGCCCCTCCCCCGCAAGCGGGAGAGGGGAGCAGGATTAGGAGTAGGTCATCGCCCTTCTTTTCACCCCTCTCCCGCTTGCGGGGGAGGGGCCGGGGGTGGGGGCTTTTCTGGAAAGTACCTATGGACAAACGCATCTTCGGCATAGAAACCGAATTCGGCTGCCTGGTCAACGACGACTCCGTCGGCACGGCGGAGATGATCGTCGAGCAGGTCAAGGACCACGCTTTTTATAAAGACAAGCTGGGCCTGATTGACCTGCACGCGCGCGACTACGCCTTTGAGCCGGCCCGCTGCGGCGGCTTCCTGCGGTCGGGCGGGCGGCTCTACATTGACGCCGTCGGCTCGCACATGGAGTACGCGACGCCCGAATGTACGGACTTTGCCGATGCCGTGGCCTATGACAAGGCCGGGCGCGTCATCTTGCAGCGGCTCCTGCGCGAATTGGACTTGCAGGACAAAGTCTCTTTCCACTCGAACTCCGTGGACCACTTCGGTGGCCACACGTTCGGCTGCCATGAGAACTTCCTGGTCGCCATTGACGACCGCTTCTTCCTGGAAGCCCTGTCGTACCTGCTGCCCTTCCTGGTGACCCGCCAGATCTTCGCGGGAGTCGGGCGCGTCGGCGGGCACCGGCTGAACTATAAGAGCCTGAAGAACAACATTATGACCATCTCGGATTACGAGGTGGACTACCAGTGGGTCGGCAACTTCTACGGCGTCGAGGTGGACCCGACCATTGAGTTCCAGCTTTCGCAGCGCGCGGACCACATCGTCAAGACGATCTCCTCCCGCGTTCGGTTTAACCGGGCCATCATCAACCCCAAGTGGGACTCGTACTACAACTACTCCAACCTGCACCGCCTGCACATCCTGTTCGGCGAGTGCAACATGAGTGAGTACGCGACTTTGATGAAGATCGGCACGACCAGCATCGTCCTGGACTTGATCGAGGACGGCGTCCTGCTGCAAGACGTGGAGCTGCGCGACCCGCTGGAAGCCCTGAAAAGCGTCTCGCGCGACCAGTCCTGGAAGTGGATGGTTCGGCGCAAGGGCGGCGACAGCATCAAGGCCGTGGACTTGCAGCGGCTGTACCTCGCAGCCGCGCAGGAGCGCTACACGGGCCGCGATGAGCAGACGGATTATGTCCTGGGCGAGTGGGAGAAGTGCCTGGACGCTTTAGAGAAAGACCCGTACCTGCTGGCCGACAAGCTGGACTGGGTCGCCAAGCGCAAGATGATGGAGGACTTCATGGAGTCCGAGGACGGTGCGGTGAAGTGGGGCGACGACATCCTGCACTCGCTGGATTTGGAGTACCACAACGTCAACCCCGAGACCAGTCTGTATTACGGCTTGGAGCAGGCCGGGCAGATCGAGCGGGCGACCACGGACCGGCGCATCTTCGAGGCGACCATGACGCCGCCGACGAACACGCGGGCGAAGGGGCGCGGGGTGGTCATTGACAAGTTGCTGTCCAACAACTCACGGGACTACGTTATTGACTGGGACCTGATCTATATCAACAAGCGCCTGCACCTGGAACTGAAGAATCCGTTCAACACCTACAAGGACGAGGCGACGGCCTTCGCAAGCGGTCTGTAGAGGAAGAACCCGGCACTGGAAGTGCCGGGCTACTGTGAAGTGAAAGTGCCTCCGGCACTGAAGACAAGGTGGCATGGATTTGTCCTCAGTCGCGGAGCGACTTCCATTCCACAGTAGCCCGGCACTTCCAGTGCCGGGTTTTTCTACTGCTTGACAGGTAAGCCGGCGTTTGTTATACTGGGGCGGAGGAAGTACCCATGTCGTCACCTGCCGATGACAACCGTCCGCTCGTTCCCGATCTATCCCGTGCCCGCGCTCTGGACGCCTACCTGGAAACGGCCCGCCGCCGGGCCACTCTGGAGGAAGCGCCCTTCTGGAAGGAAGTGACTGCGTTCAACCAGATGCCCCAGGTGCAGATTGACCAGTTCTACGGCCAGTACGTCGCCGTCTACGGGGGGAACATCGTGGACTCGGACTTCGACGAGGCCGAACTGGCGCTGCGTTTCTACCGGACATGGGGCTACGTCCCTGTCTACATCCACAAAGTCGGCACGGAAGAGGGCCTGGTGGATGCGGAGGAAGATCAGGGATGACGCAGCATATTGACGTCCCGCCGGTTCCCAGCGCCGACATTCAGATCGGCCTCCTGCTGGCGATGCTGGACGACGGGACGAAGGAATGGTGCGAAGAGCTAGGCGCTGTCTCCGATGAACTGGTCGTCTGGCAGCCGTTCCCTCAGGCCCACAGCATCGGCGCCATCATCCTGCACATCGCCGATGTCGAAGCCTACTGGCTGCACCAGGTCGGGGCGGGTCAGGTCCGCTCTGAGGAAGAATTGGCGCGGCTTCTGTCTAAAGAGACTCAGCAATACGATCTGTCGTGGCCCCGGCCGCCTGCCCAGCCACTCTCCTGGTTTCTCGCCCAGCATGACGAGATACGCGCCCGCACCCGGCAAATCGTCTCGACCTGGGACGACCCCGCCCACGTCCGGTCCAGAGAGGACACCGAGTTCACCCGGCGCTGGCTCCTCCACCACGTCCTCACCCACGAAGCCTACCACGGTGGTCAAGCCGTCCTGCTCTCGATCCTGCACGGACGACGATAAGGGGCGAACGGATGAAATACTTCGTGCCGATCCCAATCACGCCACGCGGCATATTTCTGTGGCAATGCGGCTGAGGCTCCCCTCTGGAACAGGTACACTTGCTTAGGAGGGCAGCGATGACACTGACGATAAATCTCTCACCGACGGAGCAAGCGCGGCTCGCTGCGGCGGCCCGACAAAGCGGGCTTGCGCCGGATGTGCTGGCGAAGAGGCTTGTGACTGACCACCTGCCCCCGGTGATCTCCCCGCCCGACGAGGAAGACCGGGTCGTCCGGATTCGAGACGGGATGGGCAGCTTTGCCCATGTGAACGTTACGGTCGAAGACTTGCACCGAGAGCGTCAGGCGGATAAAGCCGCCGAGGAGAGCGCCGCAGCGGGAGACCAAGCATGATACATGTCATGGACGCTGGCCCGATGGTGGCGTACTTGAAGGCCGAACCCGGCGCTCCCATGGTGGCACAGACACTCACCGATAACCCCGGTGAGTGTTACGCACACATCTTCAACCTGGCGGAAGTCTATTACCTCTTCTTCAGACGGGGCGGCATCAGCACGGCGGAAGCCGCGATCCAAACTTTGCTGAACGCCGGTGTCATGCCGCGTGAGGACGCGGACCCGGTGTTCTGGAAGGCGGCGGCTGCCTTCAAGGGAAGGCACCCACTTGCGCTGCCGGACGGGTTCTGCTTGGCGCTCGCGCAGAAACTTTCCGGCACGGTGGTCACGACCGATCATGCCGAGTTCGACCCGCTTGTTCCCTTGGGCTACTGCCCCATTTTGTTCATACGCTGAGGCTTTATCCCGTATTTTTCACCCCCGCCGCCACCCCGTTGATGGACAGCAATACGGCGGCGCGCAGATCGCGGCGTTGCGTCTTCAGGTCTTCCGAATCGCCTTCCGGCGGCAGGGCGCGCAGGCGGCGCAGAAGCTCGACTTGCAGGTAGGAGAGCGGGTCCACATAGGGGTTCCGCAGGCGGATGGACTTTTGCAGCACGGGCTGGGTGTCCAGCAGCGCCTCCTGCTCCGTGATGCGGCAGATGATCTCGACAGAGCGCTGGTACTCCCCGGCGATGGTGCCGTAAATGCGCTGCGCCATCGCCTGATCTCCGACCAGGCGCGCGTAGCGGGCGGCGATATCCATGTCGGCTTTGGCGAGCGACATCTGGGCGTTGTCCAGCATGGTCGTGAAGAAAGGCCACTGCTGGTACATCTCCCGCAGGCGCGTCAGGTGGGTTGGGGATTGGTCGGCATAGGCGCCCAGGGCAGTCCCGATGCCGTACCAGCCCGGCAGGGTGTAGCGAGACTGCATCCAGGAGAAGACCCACGGAATCGCGCGCAGGTCCTCGATGCGGTCCGAGGCCGTTCGCTTGGGCGGGCGCGAGCCGATGTTGAGCTGGGCCAGTTCGCCGATGGGAGTGGCTTCCTGGAAGAAGCGGACAAACTGGGGGTCGTCATAGACCAGGGCGCGGTAGGTGTGAAAAGCTGTGTCTGAAACCTCGTCCATGATTTCGGCCCCGGCCCCCCCCGCCCCCAATTCTGGGGGGGTAAGAGGGGAACCGCTTTCTTCTCCTGCTTCTTTTCCTGCCCCCCCAGAATTGGGGGTTGGGGGGCGATCTTCGGAACTGAGGGTCGGGATATACGCACTCGCCATCAGTACCGCATGGACGATCTGCTCCAGGTTGCGGTAGGCGATCTCCTGGTCGAAGTAGCGGGCGGCGATGACCTCGCCCTGCTCGGTGATTTTCAGCCGCCCCCGGACGCTGCCGGGGGGTTGGGCCAGGATCGCCTTGCCCGCCGGCCCGCCGCCGCGCCCGACCGCCCCGCCGCGCCCGTGGAACAGGCGCAGGGTGACGCCGTGACGCTGGGCCACATCCGCCAGCCGCGCCTGGGCGACGTACAGCTTCCAGTTGGCGGTCAAGTACCCGCCGTCCTTGTTGCTGTCCGAATAGCCTACCATGACCTCCTGGCTGTCGCCCCGCAGCGAGACGTTGCGCCGGTAAAGCGGGTTGGACAGCAGCGTGTCGAGCACGGTAGGCGCATTTTCCAGGTCTTCGATGGTCTCAAACAGGGGAACGACATCTACCCGCGACCAGCCGCCGTCGGTTCGCAGATCGGCCAGCCAGGCCTCCTTCGCCAGCAGCAGCACAGCCAGCACGTCGGACACGTCCGAGGCCATCGAGAGGATGAACGAGCCGACGGCCTCCGGCCCCAGCGTCTGCATCTTATCCGAGACGAGCCGGAACAGGCCCAGAGTCATGTTGGTTTCCTCATCGAACTCAAGCCGAGTGGGAACCAGGGGGCGGCGCCCGCCGATCTCCCGTTCCAGCAGGGCGATTTTCTCCACCTCGGTCAGCGCGGCCCAGTCGGTCCCCTGTTCGCGCAGGACGGCGGACAGCGCGCCGAGATACTTGTCTTTGTGCTCCCGGATGTCCAGTCGCGCCAGATGGAAGCCGAACAACCGTGCCTGGAAGAGCAGCGGGGCCAGCGCGCGCCGAGCGGCGTAGTGGCCCCCGTTCGCTTCCAGCGACAGGCGAATCGTTTCCAGGTCGGCGATGAACTCCCCCGCCGAGGTGTACCCGCCCTCACTGCCGTTCTGCGTTCGCCGCAGGCGCTCCCAGATGAACTCGCACTTGCGCCGGTATGGCTCCGTCGGGCTGCGCCCCGCCGCCTCGGTCGCCACCTGTGGCAGACGCTCTGCGTCTTGGGCCGATGAGCGTTCCAACTCTTCCGAGATGCCGACATAGTGCCGGGACTGGCTGAGGCGGTCGCTCAGGGTCCGCACGGCGGGGATGTATTGGGATAGCACTTGATCCCGATGCAGCCGCAGCACTTCCGCCGTGTGCGCCAGCGTGATCGTCGGATTGCCGTCCCGGTCGCCGCCGACCCACGACCCATATTCCAGGAATACGGGGAGGTCGAACGCCTCGCCGGGGTAGTTCTCCGCCAGCGCCTTCGCGAGATCGGCGTAAAGGCGCGGCGTCACCTGGAACAGCGTCTCGCCGAAGTAGAACAGGATGTTCCGGGCCTCATCCAGCACGGACAGGCGGCGCTGCCGGACCTCGTCCGTCTGCCACAATATCTCAGTCTCGGCGGCGATGTCCAGTTCCAGCCGCTCCTGATCGCTTCGGGACAGCCAAGTCTCCTCCAGCCGGCCCAGATAGTCCGAAAGCCGGTGCAGCTTCTCCTGGACGCTGCGCCGCTTGGACTCGGTCGGGTGGGCCGTAAAGACGATCTGGATCGAAAGCGAACCGACCAGGGCGCGCATCGCGTCCGCCGTCACGCCCGACTGGCGCAGGTGCTTCACGGCGTCGCGCACGGACTCGGGCCGGGGCTGGTCGCCCGCCTCAAATGCCCGCCGCCGGTTGACACGGACGATCTCCTTCTGCTCGGCCAGGTTGACAAGCTGGAAATAGGTCGTGAACGCTTTCAGGACCGGCAGCGCCTGCCCGAACGTCATCGCGCTGAACAGCCGGTCCAGCTCGGCCTCGGCGGCGTCCTGCCCCTGCCGGCTGCGCGCCTCTTTAGTCAGCGCCCGGATGCGCTCCACGGTCTGGAGCAAGGCTTCCCCGCCCTGCTCCCGCAGCACGTCGCCCAGCGCGTTCCCCAGCAGCCGCACGTCCCGCGCCAGCTCGCCCCCGCCCTCGTCCCGACTCTTTGATTCCTCGTTTGCCATGCCGCTATTGTACCCGTCTCAGGGCCATACAGCCCTTTTCGCGGGCGACTGAAGTCGCGACAACAAAGGCACAAAGTCACCCCAATAAAGCCTCGCCATTCGGCGACTAAGACTGGAACCTGCGAAGGCAGGTTTTGTGAACTCGTTGCCGCGACTTCAGTCGCCCGCTTCAACCGATTAGTTCTTCCTTAGTTTTTACTGCCAGAACTGATACGTCGGCGTGCCGGTCGTGATGCCCCAGATGTTGAGCAGGCTGCCCTCGACGAACTGCCCTAAAATCAACCCGTAGAAGAACGGCAGGGACGACTGGAACGTCCGCACACCGCCGTAGCGCAGCATCAGACTCTTGATGACCCAGGCGATCAGCAGCGGCATCCAGACCAGGTTGATCTCGAACGAGGACGACACGGCGTAGGCCAGCGGGTGGAACGGCCACCAGAAGAAGCGGATACGCATCGCCTGCAAAAACGCCGCGAAGAGGAAGCCGACGGCCAGCGCGCCCGCAACCGACCCATTGGCCGGCTTGGGCTGCTGGAGCCAGCCTGTCAGGCGGTTCCAGGACTCGCTGCCGAAGGCCGTCACCGCCCCGTGGTCTGCTTTGGCGAGCGCGCCGAACTGGTAGGTGAGGTGCAGCATCGCCCAGAACGCGCACAGCGCGCCCAGGCCGCCTGCCAGCAGGATCGCCCCGAACCAGCCGCGCATCTCGCGCCCCATGTCCTCACGGCTGCCGGTGACGGCGGCCATCTTGAACGCCTCCAGCCCGATCGGCATCGGCTGGCATCGGTAGGCGCGGTTGAAGAAGAAAAACAGGCTGAAAACGCCGAGGTCCTGGTGGCTGAGGCTGCGCGCGCCCAGGAGATCGGGCAGCAGCACGTCCGGCCCCGTGTTGTGCAGGTCGTGGATCGGCGTCCCCAACTCGGCCCGCATCCGCGTGATCGCCAGGGCCAGCGCGAGGTAGATCACAAAGAACAGCACGGCCAGCCACCAGGCGAGACCAAGATAAACGGAGAAGCCGACCAGCAGCAGCAAGCCCCCGATGATGCCCCCAAATGCCGTCCGGTAGCGCAGCGGCTCGCCCGTGTCATCCACCGTGCTCGGCAGCCCCAGCGCGCGGCGTCCTGCCTGCTTCAAGAAGCCGCGCGCCAGCCAGACACTGGACACGCAGAACAGGAAATAGGCCCCGCCCGACTGGTAGTTGGCGTAGGGCATCCGAGGGTCGGCGTCCCACGCGAAGCCGACCACGACGACGGATTGCAGCTTCCAAAAGAGATAAAAGAACCAGATAGAGAACAGGAAATCCATCGGCATGAGCATCCCCAGCCCGATGACGAACGGATAGAACGAAAGCGGCGTCCAGCCGATGGCGGTCCAGGGCCGGGCCGTGACGAATTGGTGTAGGTCCAGGAAGCTCTGCCCGTTCCCCGGCGTCAGGACCGACGGGATGGCGGGGTAGTAGTAGTTGAGGGCGTTGACCGTGTCCACCACGGCCGCCAGAACAAACCCGATCCAGAAGATCTTCTGGCGCGTCAGCGGCGTCCCGCCCGGCCCGCCGGGCGCCTGGGCGGTGATCTCGAGGGGGAGGCGGACCAGGGGGTAGGTCAGCCGCTCCGCGTCGGTCCAGTGCTTCCGCAGGATGGCATTGACGCATTGCAGCACCCAGAGCAGGACGAACAGGAAGGCACACCAGGTCAGGGCAGGCACGGCCCAGGCGCGCAGGTGCGAGGCCGTGTAAAGAGTGGAGTTGCCGAGGAAGAAGTCGCGTGCCGCCCCGTAGTCGGTCAGCGTCAGCCAGCGCGGGTACGCACCTGCAAAAAGCTGGTCCCAATGATTCGCCGTAGACGTTTGATAGACCGGCCAGGCCATCATGGGCGGCAGTATCTGAAGTAGATCATGCCCGCACATGGCCGTGCCGATCCCCAGCATGGCATAAACCAGCAGCAGTTCCCCCTGACAGAGCGCAAGGCGCGGGGCGACGCGGGCGACGAGGCTGTTCAGCAGCGTCAGGACGACCAGCAGAAAGACGCAGTTAAAGAACAGCGACAGCGTGGTGGGGTGGGCTGAGTACCGGATGATCTCCATGCAGATGACCCAGTATGCATTGACCGGCAGCAGCAGGACACCCAGAAGAACCGCGCGGGGCGTCGCCCCGCGTCGGGGCACGGGCGGCGGCAGCGCGGCTTGGTCCGTCTCCTGTGACGGAACGGTGTTTGGTATGGGCATAAAGTTATGTTCGGATCGCCCCCCGGCCCCCAATTCTGGGGGAGTAAGACTGGGGAAGCCGGAAGGATAAAGCAGCCCTCTTGTTCCCCCAGAATTGGGGGCTAGGGGGCTTCTTCTAGTCTAAATGAAACACTTCCGACAGCTCGCGGCTGACCGGGCTGTTGTCGGGGTTCGACGGCATGATGTCTTTCATGTACGCCCACCAGCGTCGGCAGACTTCCGTTTGGGCGATGGCATCCCAGCGCTCCTCGCTTTCCACCTCCACATAGCCGAACAGTTGATGCGTTTCCGGGTGCAGGAAAATGGAGTAGTTATGGACGCCGTGGCTGGTGAGCGTCTGGGCCAATTCCGGCCAGATGGGGGTGTGCCGCCGCTCGTATTCTTCCCGCGAGTCCGGGTCCACGGACAGGACAAAGGCTTTTCGGATCATGGTTTCTCTCCAAGCGCCCGCCCCGGCCATGAATGACCGGGCTAACAGAGTACAAGCCCTTCCAGGGCTACAGGCAACGCCCTGCGTCAGCGGCATTCAGCCCCGGAGGGGCTTTCACTGAGAGTAGACCGGCCTTTCAAGGCCGGGTTCTGCGTTTCATTCGGCCCCGCCGCTCGGAATTCCTTCTCCGGCACGGCTTGTATCGCAAAGGTGGATTGTGTTATAATGCCGCAGGAGAACGCCCCTATGTCCACTGTTCCCGATGCGGTTCTCATCATCAACCCGACAGCGGGACGCGGGAAGGCCGGCAAGCAGGTCCCTGAGATCCGCCGCCTGCTCGGCGCCAAAGCCGAGAACTGGGCCTGGCACTACACGCGGAAGCGCGGCGATGCCACCGCCCTGGCCCGCGAGGCGGCGCAGAGCGGCGTCCCTCTCGTCATCGCGGTCGGCGGGGATGGGACGCTGCACGAGGTCGCCAACGGCGTCCTGGGGACGGGGGCGACGGTCGGCCTGATCCCCTTCGGGACCGGCAACGACTTCGCGCGGTCCGTGGGGCTGTATGGGAGCCTGGAAGTCGCCTGCCAGGCGATCACGGCGGGCGTCATCAAGCACAGTGACATCGGGGTCATCGAGGGAAACGGCACGGACGGCCCGCGTCACTTTCTGGTCCTGACCGGGACCGGCTACGACGCCCGGACCGCGCAGACCGTCAACGCGGGCATCCGGCATCTGTCCGGCCCGCTGGCCTATGTCTGGGGGGCGATCCTGACGCTGCGGACGTTCGAGCCATTCGCCCTGACATTGACTTTGGACGACGAGCCGCCGCGCTCTGTCCAGGCGATGTTCGTCTCGTTCGCCAATGCCGAAACGACCGGCGGCGGTATGAAGATCGCGCCCGGTGCGTTGGTAGACGACGGCTGCCTGGACATCTGCCTGGTCGAGACCGTGTCCAAGCCGGCTCTGCTGTATCAGCTCACCCAGGTGTTCTCGGGCAAGCACGTCAATCATTCTGCCGTGACGATGCTGCGCGCCCGGACGATCTTGGTAGACGCCGACCCGCCGCAGCCGCTGCTGATTGACGGCGAGGTTTGCGGGACGACCCCAGCGAAGATTACCCTGCTGCCCGGCGCGCTGCCGTTCCTGGTGCCTGCCCCCTAAGAAGGCCCCCCTGCCCCCAATAATGGGGGAGTCAGAGGAGCAGGCACGACGGCTTCACGTTCTTTTTCCGGTCCCCCCAGAATTGGGGGTTAGGGGGTCTGATAGGGGGCTTCTTTTGACCTGGGACGTCGTCATTCCGGCAGGAGGCGCTATAGACGCGGCTTACGCCCAGACCATCGGCTCGCCCTACCGCCCGCTGGCTCCTCTGGGGCCGGCGAACACGCCGGTCTTGCAGCACATCGTAGACACGCTGCGGGCTTGCGAGAGGATCGGGCGGATCATCGGCGTCGCGCCCAAAGCTGTCTCGTCTGTTATCAATGGAGTAGACCTGTGGCTGGCGGCGGGGGACAGCGGCACCGACAACATCCGTGCGGGTCTGGCCGAAGCGACGCCGGGGCGGCCCGCCCTGGTCTGCGCGTCCGACCTGCCGCTCCTCACGCCGGGCAGCATCCATGACTTCCTCGCGGCATGTCAGCCCGACGCGGAAGTTGCCGTCGGCCTGGTCCGCGCGGACGACTACAACGCCGCCTTTTCGGACGCGCCGCCGTCCGAGTTCGTCCGACTGGCGGACGCCGGGCCGGTGACACTGAGCGGCGTGTTCCTGGTCCACCCGGACCTGCTCGTGCGCCACGAGGCCCTGTTCCGGCGGATGTTCGGGTCGCGCAAGGAGCAGTGGCGCATGGCGGGCCTGCTCGGGCCGCGCCTGCTCTGGCAGTTCGCGACGAAGACGCTGCGCCTGCGCGATATCGTCGCCCGCGCCGAGGACATCCTCGGCGGCCCCGTCCAGGTCGTCGAAGGAGTCGCGCCCGCCCTGGCCTACGACATAGACAACCACGATGATTACACCTACGCCCGAACGCGCTCCGCAGGACCTCATGGATAATCCCCTCCCGGCCCGCCCGCGCCACTTCATGAGTGAGCGCTCCATGCTGACCCGCATCGTCGTGGGGGTAGCCCTGGCCGCGCTTTACATCTACCTGGTCTTTGCCGCCAACGGCCTGCCGTTCGCCCTTTTTATTGCTACCCTCTCTGTCATCGGGGTGAAAGAGTTTTACAACGCCGTCCGTAAGCAGGGCGGCGAGCCGACCGAGCCGCTGGGCCTGATCGCCTGCATCGGCTTCCAGCTTGCCGCCTGGACCCACTACGGCCAGCGGTTCGCCCCCTACCTGCCCGCCCTGCTGCTCGTGCTGGTCATCGGCACCCTGCTCGCTGAACTGGGCAAGCGCCGCCCCAAGCCCATCGTGACCATCGGCACGACGCTCATCGGGGCGGTCTACGCGGGCTGGATGCTCTCGTACCTCACCCTGCTGCACGGGATGCAGCCCGGCATGATCCGCCCGAACGGCGAGAACATGCCGCTCCTCGTCCCGCCCTTCCCCAACACGACGCCGGGCGAGTGGCTGGTCATCTTCGTCTCGGCCTGCACCTTCATGAGCGATACGGGCGCTCTGTTCGTCGGCAAGGCGCTGGGGCGGCACAAGCTGGCCCCCGCCGTCAGCCCCGGCAAGACCTGGGAAGGCTCGATTGGCGGCGTCCTGACCTCCCTCCTAACCGGGGCGGGCCTGGGCCTGTGGCTGCACCTGCCCCTCGTCCATGCGCTCGGCCTGGCCGCCATGTGCGCCGTGTTCGGCCAGATCGGCGACCTGTGCGAGTCCGCCCTGAAGCGCGACCTGGGCGTCAAAGACTTCGGCACCGTCCTCCCCGGCCACGGCGGCATCCTGGACCGCATTGACAGCCTCCTTTTCTCCGCCCCCCTGGCCTACTACTACGTCCTCTTCTTCCTGATGCGGGCGCATTAGCGATCTGTTCCCGTTGGTGTATAATAAGGCAAGGAGGAAGCCCCATGATCCGCACCGTGGAAGCCACCATTGATGAGCAGGGAACCGTGCTTCTTCAAGAGGCCGTGACGCTCACCGGCCCGCACCGCGCCCTCGTCACCATCTTAGAGGAAGAACCCCACCCCAACGTGACTGCTCTGCTGAGTGAGGCGGCCCTGGCCGAAGACTGGAACCGACCCGAGGAGGATGCCGCATGGTCCCATCTTCAGCCGGCGCGGTCGTGATGGTGCCGTTCCCGTTTTCCGACCTGTCGCAGACCAAGCTGCGGCCCGCCGTCGTTCTGGCGGGGGCCGGACGCGGAGATTGGGTGCTGTGCCAAATCACGAGTAACCCTTACGCCGACCCGCGCGCCGTGCTGCTGGAAAGCCATGATTTTGCGGCAGGCTCGCTCCGCCTCACCAGCTATGCCCGGCCTGGCAAGCTGTTCACGGCGAATGTCAGCCTCATCGCCTCTGAAATCGGCACCCTGACGCCTCCCGCTTTTGAGCGCGTGCTGAAAGCCGTGGTTGGCTTGCTCCAGCCCACTATTTAGAGAACAAGGGGAAGCCAATGGTACAGGCCGCTGGTTCGCCTTCCACCGCGCGAATTGCCTACCGTTTCAGTTGTTTTCCGCCGCTTGACTCCCTCACCGATCTGTGATATGCTGTGCCATGTCTGCTTGCTAATCCCGAAAGGCTTAGGGAGTGGCAACCGCAGTAGGAGCGCATCACTTACCAACGCTCAGAAGGAGACGCAGATGCGGAACGTACTGGTTCAGGTCCTTGATAGTAGTGGCAGGCCAGCGCAGAGAGAGCGGGTCAGTATTTGGGTGTACCAGTTCCTCGCAGGCGGCGTAAAAGAGCAGCAGACCGATAGCAACGGGGAGGCCGAGTTCAGCCTAGAAAAGAATGCGTCGGCAAAACCCGTTCGCGCTGAACTAGACAGCCAAGATAAATATCGCAGCCGTTGGCAACTACCCTGCAAGATTGCAGTCCATTCGGCGGCGGTGGCGTCAGATAGCAACCGATATACTCTTTGAGAGGTGAGTTTCATGGTGACCATGAAGGCCATGGACGCGCGTGACGACATCGGGAGTCTTTGGGACAAGGCCACGGAAGAACCGGTGATGATTGAGAGCGCCGGAAAGCCGGTGGCCGTGGTACTCAGCATAGAAGAGTACAGCCGTCTCGCGTCGGTAGGGCTGCCGAGGCAGTTTGGGTGTGGGCATCATCTGCTTTCGGGCGCAGGGATCAACGTCAATGACTTGCTTGCGACGCCGATAGACGATGTATTCTCAGGGTACATGCAAGGTGCTATGGAAACGTGAATAGGAAAAAACCGTGAGTGCAACACTTATCTCCTCGCCGACGGTCTATAAGGCGGTCGTTCACCCGGAAGAAGAGGGCGGGTATTGGGCGGAGGTCGCAGGCTTGCCGGGCTGCTTCACGCAAGGCGAGACGCTGGACGAACTGTATCACAATCTCGCGGAGGCCATTGCGAGTCACCTGGATTTGGACACGGACACGGTGCGCGTCGGCCTGTTGGAAATGGCGGCATGAAGGTCGTCAGCGGAGCGCACTTCTGCCGGGTTCTCCACCAAAACGGCTGGACGCATCTTCGGACCAGGGGCAGCCACCAGACATGGGGCAAGGCCGGCTATGCAGACGTGACCGTCCCGGTTCATGCGGGCCGAGATTTAGGGCGCGGTCTCTTGGCGAGCCTGCTCAAACAAGTCGGCCTGACACAAGCAGACCTTTAACCAGGAAGCAGCAAAAAGAGCGGCCCCGTCCAGTGGACGGGGCCGCTTCTTTGTCGGCCTCGGGGAGCGGAACATTTCGGCGGCGGCGGCGTCATTAAGCAAACGACCGTCGGCGCCGGTTTATGCCCGCTGCCGCCTGTCTGCCGTTCCGCCGTTGCACAGCTAAAGGTGAGAGGTGAGAGAATGAGACACAGTCTGCCCGGTGCGGTCCGGGGCGCGATTTTGGGGCTGGCGCTCCTGCCGCTGGCGCCGGCGTTTGGGGCGGGCGGGCCGCTCCGCCAGTTCGCCCTGCGCGACTCGTATCAGATCGGGGAGGGGGGCGCGACGCGCGCAAGGGCGGCGGCTGCCGACCCCGCCCCGGAGTCTGCGGACTCGTCGGCGGGCGCGGGGCCGATCCGGCTGGCGCGCTTTTCTTATGTCCAGGGCAACGTCACCTGGCGGGCGTCCGAGGGGGCGGCCTGGTCACCCGCGACGGTCAACCTGCCGATCCGGCAGGGGGCGCAGGTGTGGGTGACGAACGGCGGGCGGGCGGAAGTCCAGTTCGACGACGGCAGCCTGCTCCGCCTGGGGAACGGGGCGGTGGCGACCTTGCAGACCCTGTTCAGCGATGCCGACGGCGAGTTCACCGAGATCCAGATGAACGAGGGGCTGTCCACGCTGGAGCTGCGCGGCACGAAGTCTATTTATCAGGTGGACACCCCGCTGGTTTCGGTCAAGTCGGAAGGGCCGTCGAAGGTGCGGATCGGCGTGGACAGCGATGTCGAGATCGCCGTCCGCAGCGGCCAGGCCGCCGTCGAGGGCAGCGGCCACAAGACGGTGCTGGAGTCCGAGAGCTACCTTGATCTGACGGAAGCCAATGATAGATTTAACCCCGCCCGCCTGCCGGACCCGGATAGCTGGGACCGGTGGAACGACGCCCGCGACCGGCAGCTTGCCGATGGGGACAGTGGGGACCGGCTGCCGTCTAATATCGCCCTCGTTGCGGGCAACCTAGATGACTACGGTTCCTGGCACGATGACGCCCGCTACGGGTCGGTGTGGTGTCCTGCGGTGTCCGATGCGGGCTGGCGTCCCTACCAGCACGGGCACTGGACCTGGGTCGAGCCGTTCGGCTGGACCTGGGTGTCGAGTGAGTCATGGGGCTGGGCGCCGTACCATTACGGCACCTGGGTCAGTGAGCCTTACGGCTGGGCCTGGGTGCCCGGCCCGGCCCGGCAGCCTTGGTGCCCCGCCGTGGTCCACTTCTCCGAGTACGACGGCGCGATCGCCTGGGCGCCTCTTTGCCCGTCCGAGGTCCGGTATCCGCCCGCCCTACGCCTCGGCACCCGGGGCGGCAACTGGTCCCTGTCCTTCTCCATCGGCCGGGCCGCCGTCTACTACCCGTACAACGACTCGTACTGCACGGCCCGCCCGTTTAACAACGTGGTCGTCAACCGCGTGACCTATGTTAACAACGTGACCAACGTTTATAATGTCACCAATGGCGGCCGGACGGACATCCGCCCCACTACCGCCGTCAACCGGAACGTCTACCTGAACAACACGCGGTTCATCCCGTGGAACGCCCGGAACGCGGCGGGCGTGACCACGGCAAGCATGGCGGCGTTCGGCGGGCGCGGCGAGTACCAGCCCGCCCCGCGCGCCACGACGGCGTTCTTCACCCGTGGCCGCTCCATTGGGGCGCCCTTGGCCGGATCAGCCCCGGTCGCCGGCCCGATCAGCGCTCGGCCCACGGCGATGGCCTTTACGCCCTCGCGTACCTTCCTGTCCGATGCGCGTCCCGCGTCGCCGATCCTGCGCCGCCCGCTGTTCCGGTCCGCCCTGCCGCCGTCGGTGGCGCGGTTCGCCCCGTCCAGCCTGCGCTTCCAGGCGTTCGGGTCCCGACCGGGAGCGACGTCCTTTCCAAGCGCGGCACGGCCTGCCGCGCCCGGCGCAGCCACAGGGCGGCCCTTCGGGCCGCGCCCGGAGACGGCGTCCGAGGCCGGTCCGTTACGCAGCCGCCGCCGCCAGTCGCGCCCCGCCCAGGGGGCGCCGGAGCCGTACCGCCCCGAGGACCAAGCGCGTCAGGCCGCCCTCGACGCCCGCCGCAGTCTCGGCCAGCACAGCGGCATACGTCCCGGTGCCGTCCCGGAGCGCCGGTCTCCAGGCGCCCCGTCCGGCGACCAGGGCGCTTTCCGGCCCTCACGCCCGGTACGGGTGTTCCCCAGCAACACGAACCCACAGGACGCCCCGCGAGACTTCCCGCGCTCGCAGAACGTCCCGCGAGACTTCCCGCGCTCGCAGAACGTCCCGCGAGACTTCCCGCGCTCGCAGAACGTCCCGCAGGAGCCAAGCCGCCCCGCGCGGGAAGTCCCACGGGAGCCGAGCCGACCGGAACCCTCCCCGGCGGCTCCGCGTCCCTCCCGCCGCCGTGAGCGGCCGTCTGGGGAGACACAGCCTCAGGCGCCCGCTCCTGAGCGTACCCCTCGGGACGAAAGCCGATCCGACAACCCGCAGCCGGCGCCGTCCCAGACCCAGCCCTCCTCACCGAACGACCATTCCGGGGGGCGGCCGGGAGGCAGGCGCCGAGGTTAGCGGGACAGCGCCAGGACGAGGACGCCCGCCGCATCTGCGGTGGGCGTTTCTGTTTCTTCTTCAATGGAGAGACAAAAAAATTGCCTGTGGCTGATTCGCGGAAAGCGTTTCAGCCACAGGCTCCGCCAGAAAGGCGGATCATGAAAAGGAGGACATGCGCTATTTCATTTACGCGGCAGGGTTCCGAAAAGTTCCGACTCATGCGCGTCAACTGTATCACTTTTTACCAAGAAAAGACGCACATCGCTACGCCTGCATGATTGTAACCTCGCATTAACCCCCCCCGAAGTCCCTGCCATTGACTTGCCCGATCCCCTGGGTAAAATAAAGGCATGGAACGACGCGCGCCATCGCAAGTAACCACCGGCGCGTCTCCTCACGCGGGCCGAATGCCCCTGCCGATCTTTTTTTTGCTGGTCGGCATTAACCTTCTGTGGGCCGGCTCATCTCTCGCAGCCAAGATCGCCCTTCATAGCATCCCGCCTATGACCCTGGCGTTCGTCCGGTTCGCGCTGGCCGCCCTGCTGATGTATGGCCTCGCCCTCGCTCTGAAGATAGACCTGCGGGTCGCAAGGCGCGACTGGGGGATGTTCTGGGCGATGGGGATTCTGGGGCTGGCCCTGACCTACCTGCTGCAATACCTGGGTCTGCGGCTGACGACGGTCTCCAACGCCGCCTTGCTCCACGCCACCGAGACGGTTTTTCTGTCTCTTTTGGCCTTCCTTTTTCTTCGGGAAGCCATGCCGAAAGCCAAAGTTGCCGGCATCGTGGTCGGCCTGGCCGGCGTGTATCTGATTATCGCCAACGGCTGGCATCTGCCGGCGCTTTCCGGCTTGACGCAGGGGAACCTCCTGATTGCCCTCGCGCTGGCCTTTGAAGCCGCGTCCAGCATCGTGGGTAAAGGGCTGGTCGCCCGCTACCCCATCCATTCGGTCGTCACCTATCAGATGTTGAGCGGCGCGATCGCGCTGGCCCCGTTTTCGGCCTATGAGCTAACCCGGATGGCCTCCCACGGTCACGCGCTGACGCTCCCCCCCGCCCCTTCCCTGTGGAGCCTGGCCTACCTCATCCTTCCCTGCACCGTCTTCGGCTACATGGTCTGGTTCACCGTCCTGGACAAGCGTGAGGCCGGCGAGATGTCCGTGTTCCTGTTCATCCAGCCCGTCGCCGGCGCGTTCCTGGGCGCCTACTTCCTGGGAGACAAAATCACCGCATTTACCGTGGCAGGCGCCGCCCTCGTCCTCCTCGCGGTCGGGCTGGTCAACCGGCGGCCTTCGCCCCCACTGCCCTCGCCCGCCCCGCCGGGGCCATGACCCTCACGAAGCCATGCTTCTCACGAAGCCATGCTTCTCAGCCGTTGAAGCGGTTCATCGCCCGCTCGACGCCTTCCGCCAGCCACAAGGCCAGCGCCTCCACGGCCCGCTCGGTCATCTCGTCCACGGCCCGCTGCTCGGCTCGGCTGAACGGACCCAGCACGAAGTCAATCTGCACGGACGGGTCGCGCGGGGCGCCGACGCCGAAGCGCAGGCGCGGGAACGCCTGCCCGTGCAGGTGCGCGATCAGGGACTTCAGCCCGTTGTGCCCCCCCGCCGAGCCTTCCGCCCGCAGCCGCAGCCTGCCCACCGGCAGCGCGATGTCGTCCGTCACGACCAAGATGTCCGTCAGCGCCAGCGGCTTCTGCCGCAGGAACGCGGCGACTGATTGGCCGGATAGGTTCATAAACGTCTGCGGCTTCATCAAGAAAACGCGCGTGCCGCCCACGCGCCCGTCCCCGACCAGCGCCTGACCCTCCCGTTTGGTGACGGCAATGCCGTGCTGCCGTGCGAAGGCATCCACGACGGCAAACCCGATGTTGTGCCGCGTCCGCTCATACTCCTTGCCGGGGTTCCCCAGCCCCACGATCAGCTTGGTCGGGATGTCCATAATGGGTTAAACTGCGTTCAGCGTCCGCCGGTACAGGGCAAGGAGATTTCGGGCATAAGCACTCTCCCGGTCCTTCCCCCAAGAAGGGAACATCAGGCAAGACTTGACTACCGCCGCCGCCGCCAGTACCTTGGGAACGATGGTCGTTACCTCGCTGTAGCCGGCGAGGCGGTGGTCGGAGGCGAAGCCGTTATGCATCTCATCGAGGATCAGGTTGAAGGCAAGGCACAGGTAGGGATGGGTCAAGGCAGGGGTAGGATCAATCACCACATACGGAAACCGCCGGGACGGATCACAAAAGAGATTATTAAAGTGAAAATCGTTGTGGGTCAGAGACGGGCCGATACACGACGCATGGCTGTCGAGCAGGGCAACGGCCCGCTCGATAGCGGGCCGATCCCTCTCGTCTATCTGCTCATTCTGGATGCCCAAGCGAATCTTCTCTTCTAACCCTTCTCCGGCCAAGCATTCCCGGAGTGATGAGAACCGGCCGCGGACGTTTCCCCCGTCAACATGAATGTTTCCGTCACCCGCCCCGCCGTACCCTGTGGCTTTAGCCGTGTGCATCCTGGCCTGAAGCGTGCCCATCACCCGCTCCACGCCATCAGAGGCCGATTTCGGCTGGTCGAGCAGGCCGCCCATGCTTTCACCCGCCACATACTCCATGAGCAGGACCGGCATCTTGACAGTGCCTTCAAGCACTTTAAAGTCAATGACCACCGGAGTGTTGACGCCGCAGGAGCGCCAGCGTTCCAAAAAGACGGCTTCGGCGGCAAGAACATCGTGACTCCAAGCCGTGCTCCAACCTGTTTTCAGCACGATTGCATCACCGCTGTCGTCCATGAGTTTATATACCGCCGATGTGTTGCCGTCCGGTATCATTTCGACGGCGACAATGGTTTTGTCTGTGATCAAGCCATTCCACAGTGATTGGTCAAGCACTTCTGCGATCTGTTTCTGCTCTTCCGTCTCCTCCTGTGTCGAACCTGGATAGAACTTAGGCGCGAAGTATGTTTGACTTTGACAAGGCATCATCGTACTGCTATCACAGGGCCAAAATTGCGTCATGGCAAGTAATGCTCTGATCGTTTTGAAATGTCCCTACCATGCGGAAGCCGTTCTTCTTGTAGAAATGAAGTGCCCGATGGTTGTCTGCGAGGACGCCGCCCCACAAGATCATGCGCCGCTTCCCGAGGCATCGCGCCACGGCAGTCATATATGGCAGGAGGTCGCTTCCCAAGCCACGGTCTTGATAGTCATCAGCAAGACAGGGGCCAAATCGAACGTCGGTCTCGCCGTTTAGCTCGATCCCATAGTTCCGGTAGCGGTCTTTGTCGAAGTCCGAGATGTAAAGACTGAATTCGAACAGCGCTACTACCCGAAGACCGGCGAGCGCTACCAAACGCAGTTTATCATAACGGTTTATAGCGTCACAAAACTCCCGCGCGGCTGCCTGATCATAGCCCGAGTATGTACTAAACCGTCGCGTTTGTGGCGAGAGGTCTTCCAGAAAAGTTGTCAGCCTTTTCTGGTCGTCCGGCATCAAAGGGCGGAAAACGATAGTCTCGCCAGTGTGCCTGGAGAAATGGCTGGCAACGGTTTCTGGCTTTGTCGCTATGGCATCAAGCGTCAAAAACTCTGTCGCTGATGTTTCCTTGTCGCCCTTTACAAACCTTGCCATGCCGCCTCATTTTCCGGGCTGTTCCAGAACTTCGGCAGGGTCGCCTCGCTGGCGAGTGCCGTCGCGCGGCCGGGATTCTTCGGCAGCGGCCCCGCGTAGTCCAGCGCGTCTTGCAGAGTCCAGTCCTCCTTATGGCAGGTCAATCTGCGCCTTCACCGAAGTGGGCGGCAGGTGGGAGGCATAGTCGAAAGCGGCCACGCTGTCGGCGAAGGCGAACGTGTCGGTGATGAGCGGCTTGACGTCTATCTTGCCGCTGCCCATCAGGGACAGCGCGCGCGGGAAGACGTGCGCGTAGCGGAAGACGTGCTCGACGCGGGCTTCTTTGATCTGCGCGCCCACGACGTCATAAGCGACCGGCCCGCCCGGCATTCCCACCAGGACCGCGCAGCCGCCCGGCCGCAGCGGCTCGAAAATGCCCGCCAGGGCGCGCTCGCTGCCGCTGCACTCGAAGACAATGTCCGCGCCCCAGCCGTCCGTCAGGTCGTTGACAACGGCAGCCGCGCTTTCGGACGCGACATTGACCGGCGTGATCGGCCCCAGCTTCGCGCCCAGGTCCAGCTTCGGCTGCTGCGTGTCGGCCAGAATGACGCGGCTGCACCCGCCCGCCAGCGCGGCCAGGGCGGTCACCATGCCGATCGGCCCCGCGCCCAGGACGACGGCCAGGTCGCCGGCTTCGATCCGGGCTTTCTTCGCGGCCTGCATCCCGACGGCCAGCGGCTCCACCATGGCGGCCTCGGCGAACGAGACGTTGTCAGGGATTTTGAACGTGTAATCCGCAGGATGGACCACGGTGGGCCGCAGGATGCCGTGGACCGGCGGCGTCGCCCAGAACCGGACGGCGGGGTCTAGGTTATACATGCCCAGCCGCGCCGCCCGACTGTTCGGGTCGGGGATGCCCGGCTCCATGCAGACCCGGTCGCCTGGCTTCAGGGTCGTCACGTCCTCGCCCGCCGCGACCACGACGCCGGACGCCTCATGCCCCAGCACCATCGGCGCATTGACAACGAACGGCCCGATGCGCCCGTGCTGGTAGTAGTGAATGTCCGACCCGCAGATGCCGACCGTTTTAATCGCGATCCGAACGTCACGCGGCCCCAAAAGTTCGTTCAGCGTAATGTCCCCGAGTGTCAGCTTCTTCGTTTCTTCCAGAATCAGTGCTTCCATGATGTCCCTCCATTTTTCTCTTCCATTTCTCCCCCAGCCTAGCTGTCGGAGCCGGCTCGACTTGCCCGGCTCCCTCCTGCGGCGCTTGATCACGCGGAGCAAACCGGACAGGGACGCTAGGGGTGTTCCCGGCGAATGTACGCGAAAGCCGCCGTCCCCCCGCCGAGCAGGGCCATCAACAGCGGCACCGCCGGCGCAACCGAGGATGGGACGGGGAGGAGGCGTGTCAGCACGAACCCGATCGCGCCCAGAACACTAATCCCCAAGGTCCAGCAGGTGAAGACCTGCCAGGCGGCGGCGCGCGCCTCGGCCTGGACGTCCCCGCGCGCCCAGTAGTGCTGGATCTGGCTCAGGAGCATCGCCATCTCCGCCCGCAGTGCCTCGACCGGGTCGGCGGCATCATCCACAGGCGTGATCTTCGAATAAGCGTACTGGCGGAGCAGTGCGGGGGGGGCCATGACGCGATAATGGGCGCGCAGCAAACCGGCCTCGCTCCGCAGCACAACTTCGGGCATCACGCGCACCATCGCCATCTCAAGCTGATGGAGGTCTCCATAGGTCAGCCTCTGGCGCTCGGATTTCGCGATCAGGTCATAGATGATGCTGATCGCTGGTAGGTTGAAATGGATACAAGCCGCTGGGTCCTCTTCATTCGTCGGGAACGTCCAATACTGGGTCAGCAGTCGGCGGAAATACGCCGCGTCCTGTTCGAGCAACGAGTCCTGCGGGTTCGGACGTCCTTCAAGGCCGGGTGGGTTTACAAAACGAAATTGGAGCACCGAAAGCGCATCGGCCACCGACTTGGGAGAAGGCCGTGGCGCATATGGGGGCGTGTGCGCCGCGACTGACGGGCGGAAAACAAACAAATCACTTGCGGACGGTGCTCCGCCGGGCGTCGCGCCTTCTTTCGTGCCGATGGTCTGCCTTTGTTCCATGTTTCTTGCTTTCTATTCTTTGTTCTCTTGGAGAATAAGTTACTGAGAGTCGTTGTGCCATGGCTAAAAGCCGCCGTTTTTGCATAAACTCAGCTTATGACAAGTTTCTGATGAGCTTCCCAAGAGTTTCGACCCAACCACACGCCTTTCCCATTGTCAGCTTTCCCGTTTTTTCCAGAGCCGGTGCTTTCAGGACGTCTCCCACTTCTCCCCTAGTATATTCCTAGTATACCCGGCTGCGCTGGGCGGGAAGTCGAAGCCGCGCCCGAAGCGCCGTTCTCTTTTGCTAGGGACGCTGCGTTTTGGGCGGTGAGCCGGTTGAGGACATCGGGAACCAACTGTTCGGCAAAGCCCGCGAACACCGTGTTTCCCGCCGTGTGGAACGAAGACGCTGGAGATCACTCAGCAGGACGCTCAGGTCCGCGCGCAGCTCGACGGCCGCCCGTACAGCTCGACGGCCGCTGGGGTATCGCCCGGAATGTCCGCCGCAGGAGCCTCCGGGGGAATGCCGGTGACGGAAACAGCGGCAGTGCCTGCCCCTTGAGGCGGGGCCGTCCCGTCCAGGGGCTTGGACTGCTGGTAGCTGTCGTACCAGGCTTGCCCAGCGACCTCATGGTAGCAGGCGCGCAGGTTCCAGGCGAAGCGCTGGAGGCAGGCTTCAGGCAGCAGCTGAAGCAGGGCCATCTCCATCCCGCTGACATCGCCCCAGTTGAGGTAGTGCTTTTTCTGCTCCCAGGGCCAGCGGACGCCTCGCTTTTCCTGTTCCGCTTTCTCCTGTTCCTGCTCCCCGATGAGGCCCTCGGCGACCGCCACGGCGCCGGCGTTCCGCGCGTCTCTTTGGGCGACGGGCAGTGTGGGATACTGGGCCACGAGCTGGTTGAAATGCTCGACGGCATAATCGGGAAGGCTTTCCCCTCTCGGCAATCGTCTGTTGATCACTAGAAAACTGCCTTTTCCGCCGCCTTCGGCATCCCTAGCAGCGTCCCATTGGTCGTGGCGCCGGGGCGTGTGGCGCCGGGGCGTGTGGTGTAGTATTCAACGTAGAGGCCAAAGTAACACACTCTGCACAAATCATGCCAGTAGGAGTACTAGGAGAAATAACAGAGTTTTTATTTTTTGCGGACAATGAATGCCCGTGTCCCACAGCCGATTTCTTCGGGCTGGCGGTAGTTCCAGCTAAGGACTCGCCACGCCCACCGTCACCACCTTCGCCGCCCCGCCGCTGTCGCGGGCGATCTGCTGCAAAAGCTGCGCCGCCTCGAAGCTGTCGTCCGTGCCGTCCGGGTTCTTGCCGACCATGCCGACGGCGGAAATGCGGGCGTGGCCGGAGTTGAGGCGGCGGATTTCGCGAGCCAGCGCCTTGAAGTCTGTTTCGCCCTCCGTCGGGACGCCGTCTGTCAGTAGGACGACTTCGTTCACACCGGGGCGGGACAAAGCGCGGATCATGGCCGCTTCCAAGTTCGTCCCGCCGTCCACCAGGAGCGTGTTGAGGTAGGCGGACGCCCGCCGCACCCTGTCCGGCGTCGCGGGGACCATGCCCGCATCGAAGGAGCGGGCCTCATCGCTGAAGACGACGATGTTGAACGTTTCGTCGGCTCGCAGACCGTTCAGCGCGCGCCGCAGCTCGGCCTCGGTGCGGTCAATGCGGCTGGTCATACTGCCCGAAATGTCCAGCACATAAACGACGTGGCGCGGGGCGCCGTCGCCGGTCATCCCGTTGCCGACTCCGAACGGCTCCCCGGCGTCGCGGCTTGCCCCAGGCCCCGCCCCAATGCTTTTGCCGGTCCCTTCACTCGCGCCCGCGCTGTTGCCCGCCGCAGTCCCACCCGCCCCCCGCCCCGTCGCGGCAGCAGGCGGCGCGACTGGCGGGGTCGGCGGCGCGGGCGCGGGCGCGTTGACGGCAATCCGGGCGAGATGGGGCAGCGGCGGCGCGGTGACGTTGTGGACGACAAACGGCGCGGGCCGCTGGGTCGTGGCCACGCGCGGCGCGGGTGCGGCAGGCGGCGCGGCCATCGCGGGAGCCGGAGCGCCGGCCTCTTGGCCGCCGGAAGGCGCGGCGGGCGGCGCGGGCTGGGTCGAATGGACACGCGCGCCGGGGCGGCGCAGCTTTTTGGGGCGCGGCGGCTTGACCGGGCGCGGCTTGGCAAGGGCCGGCTTGGCAGGCTGCGGGGGAGGCAGAAGAACCGGCACGACAAGCGGCGGGGGCGGGGCGGGCTTCCAGGCCAGCCGCACCAGTTGCAGTCGGGGAAACACCGCCGCCGGCGGGGTGGGCGGGGACCACCAGACCCAGCCCATTAGAACAAACGCGGCGGCGTTGACCAGGAGCGAGACCAGGAAGCAGAAACAGAAGCGGCGCATCTCGGACGTCACGAATTCAATCCTCTGGTGTTTGGACGCCGGGCCGAGGCCGGGAGTTCCCGAATGATCCCGCGAATCGGCTTGACTCCGGGGGGGCAAGCGGTTATAATAAGCCGTCACGGGGCCGGCCCCGGCGTATATGTAGGGAGTATTCCGTCATGTCCGATTCCTCGTCGCCCGCGCCCCAGGCGGGCCGGGTCGCCGCGCTGATTCTCGCCGCCGGCAAGAGCACACGCATGAAGTCCAAGCGGCCCAAGGCGCTGCACACGCTGCTGGGCCAGCCCCTCCTGCGCTGGGCGGTGGAGGCGGTGCAGGGCGCGGGCGCGAGCCGGACTGTCCTGGTGGTCGGGCACCAGGCCGAGCTGGTCCGCGAAGCGATGGGGCCGAACCTGGAATATGTCCTCCAAGCCGAGCAAAAGGGGACGGGCCATGCCGTGCAGATGGCCGAAAGCCTGCTGCGGGACTGGGATGGCCCGCTGCTCGTCCTGCCCGGCGATGCCCCCCTGCTGTCCGACTCGCTGCTGGAAGCGCTCCTGGCGCATCACACCCATTCCGGCGCGGCGGCAACGCTGCTGACGGCGATTCTGGATGACGCGGGCGCCTATGGCCGTGTCGTTCGCGACGCCGAAACAGGCCGCGTCCAGGCCATTGTCGAGGCCCGCGACGCCACCCCCGACCAGCTTCAGATCCGCGAGATCGGCACCTCGGTCTATGCGTTCGACCCCGCCGCGCTGTTTGGTGCGCTCCGCCAGATCACGCCGCAGAACGCCCAGGGCGAATACTACCTAACCGATGCCGTGGCCCTGCTGGCCGGGCAGGGCCGGGTCGTCGAAGCGCTCGTCTCCCCCGACGCCGATGTCGTGCGCGGCGTCAACACCCGCCCCGAACTCGTCGAATTGCGCGCGCTGATGCAGGCCCGCATCCACCAAACGCACGGCCTGGCCGGCGTCACGGTCCTGGACCCCCAAACAACGCACATTGACGCGACGGTCAAGATCGGGCCGGATACCACTATTCACCCCTTCACCATCCTCTCCGGTGTCACCGATATCGGAGAGGAGTGCGAGATCGGGCCGGGTGCCCGCATCAGCGACTCCCAGATCGGCAGCGGCGTTTCCGTCCGCGATTCGCACGTCACGGCCAGCCAGGTCGGCGATGAGTGCAAAATCGGCCCGTTCGCGAATCTACGTCCCGGCAGCATCTTGGGCAGCGGCGTCAAACTCGGCGACTTCGTGGAAACCAAGAACGCAGTCCTGGGCGACGGCGTCTCGGCGGGGCACTTGACCTACCTGGGCGACGCCGAAGTCGGCCCGCGCACCAACATCGGGGCGGGCACGATCACCTGCAACTACGACGGCGTGGACAAGCACCGCACCGTTATCGGCGCCGACGCCTTCATCGGCACCCACTCCACCCTCGTCGCCCCGATCACATTGGGCGAGGGCGCGTGGACCGCCGCCGGTTCCGCCATCACCGAGAACGTCCCCGCCGGCGCCCTCGGCATCGGGCGCGCGCGGCAGGTCAACAAGGAAGGCTGGGCGCGGGCTAAAAAGCGCCATAAGTAAGCTTTCAGTGTCCGCTCGGATCGAAGGGAAAACTGATCCGGCTCTTTGCCACTGGGACTGCCTGTTCTTGCGACAGGGCAGTGTCACCCTTGCTTCTGCATAATCAGCCTAGGAGCGAAGTAGGTACTATGGACCTGACAGCCGCCGAGATTCAGCAGCGTCTTGAGATGCTGTATAGTTCAGGGGAGACAGAGCAGGCCAGGCCACAAGCCATGACCAAAATCGTGGCGGTTACTCTTTTGGGCAGCGGCTTTGAAGCGGATGTTTTTGCTTTCTCCCTGAATGACAGCGAACAAGCGACAAGCGGCATCCACGATCTTATTCTTCGCCTCTACATGGGGCAAGGCATTGCAGAGAAAGCCGCCCATGAGTTTGCGGCGATGCGCCGCTTATGGGACGCAGGTTATCCGGTCCCGGAAGTGTTCGTTTTCCGTTCTCAGTTCCCGCCTTTCGAGCAGCCGTTTTTGATTATGGAGCGCATCCAGGGCGCTTCCCTCGGATTGTCCTATTGGTCCGGTCTTGAAACCAAGCGGCAGGAGGCCCAGGCAACACTTTCTCAACTGATGGCGGCCCTTCACGCCTTGGACGCAAGCACGCTTCTTCCCGATTCTCTCTTAGTGCATTCGCAGGGTCCTTATAATTTTATCGATCACGAAATTTCTGCCTTGTCCGAACTTCTTTGTCAGCTAAAAGGCAGGGAACCCTCCTCCTTTCAGGACGTTCTTGTCTGGCTGGCTGCCCGCCGTTCAGACGTTCCCTGTGAGCGTCTCGTGGTCGTGCATGGTGACTTTCACCCCAACAATGTTCTCGTGCGGGCCGATGGTATTCCTTTCGTCATTGATTGGTCGAACGTCAGGCTGGGAGATTGTCGCATGGACCTGGCCTGGTCTCGGCTGATAACACAAGCCCAAGCTCAACAGGATGGCGGGATGCGTGACCTTCAGTTATACGAGCAGTTGACGGGCGCAAAAATCTCGGGGCTGGAGTATTATGATGTCGTCGCCTGTGCCCGGCTTCTGTTCAGCGTGTTGCTCTCCCTGGAGTTCGGCGCGGCCTCCCAGGGCTTGCGGCCCGAAACCGAAACGCGCACACGACAGGACACCTCGCACACACTCTCTGTGGCTGACCTGCTGCACAAGCGAACAGGTATCCAAGTGTCCGACTTTGAAGAAAGAATGTCAGTATTGATCGGTGAGTGACAGCCCGGTTGCGGCGTTTAGGCGGGCGAACTGAGGATTGGGCGCGCACCAAGAAGCGGCACAAGGCCGGAGGGGGTTCGCATGACAACCACTAAAGCCTACGAGGAAGTGATGGATTTCCTCGCGGCGGGCCAAAGCCCCCGCGAGATCATAGAGTTCCACCCTTCCGAGGAGGCGCGAGCGCGCGTGTATGATCACGCTTGTCGCGTGCGAGAAGGGGAATGGCCTGAGCGCGGAAGAGACGGCGGAGCTGGATGGCTACATACGACTGAAACACCTGATGCGCCTCACCAAAGCGGGTGCCAGAGCCACAAAGCAATGCCAGATATGAACAACGTGTACGCAGACGTGGAAGCAGCCAATCGTTACAACGCCGCTCGTTATCTGCCGGAAGAGACGAAGACGTTCTGGATGAACAGCCTCAAGGCCATTCTGCCGCAAGTCCCTATTGGGAGATGTTTGGATTTGGGTTGCGGGACGGGCCGCTTCACGGCGGTTCTCGCACAGACTTTCGCCTGCCCGGTCGTCGGCGTGGAGTCTTCGGAGGCCATGCTGGCCGTTGCCAGGGCAGAGGCCGTGCCGGATGTGGAGTGGAAGCAGGGGGTCGCCGAAGACATCCCCTTGAAAAGCGAATCGGTCGGGCTGGTCTTCATGTCTCAGGTGTTCCATCACCTCCACCAGCCGCAGGAGGCGCTGCGGGAAATTCACCGCGTCTTGACGCCCGGAGGCTGCCTGATCGTCCGAAATGGAACGGCGGAGAGCAACGAAGAGACGGAGTGGCTTCGGTGCTTCCCCGAAGCCTTAGAAATTGACAGCCAGCGGATGTTGACGCGCCATGCTTTGGCGGAAACCGTCTGCCGTCAGCCGTTTGATCTGATCACCCAACAGACGTTTCGCCAGTTGTTCGCGCCTTCGTACCAGGACTATTATAAGAAGGTTGGTGAGCGTGGTCTGTCTTCGCTGATTGCCATCAGCGACGCGGCTTTTGAGCGCGGGATGGAGCGGTTCCGGGAGTGGGTGGGCAGGCAGCCGCCCGATCAGTCGGTCTATGAGCCGGTAGACGTTTTTGTGTTTCGTAAACGCTGAAACGGATCAAAAAAGGATAATTTCATGGCCGTACTGACTAAATCAAGCATCCGTGAGGCGGCGGAAGACCTGGTGCGCGCCAACATTGAGGCCGAGCCAGCGATTGTCAAAGCCTATCTGTTTCCCTCGGAGCGGGAAATGCGTCTGGTCTATGTTGACCCAACTACCAGCCCACTCCACTCTGGTGAGCGGATCACGCCGTTCTATTTCGGCGCCAGCAAATCCGCCGGTCCGCCCTCAGCGTCCTACACAGCCGCGATTGCCCTTGTTCTTCCAAAGGAGGAAGGCCATGCGCCGCTGCCGGAGGGGTGGGGAGACTGGGACGACGCCGAGATCATTTGGGAGAAGCGGTAGATGGCGGTGGACTGGCGGACCGCCTACTTTCAGCAGGCCAAGTCGGATTACGAAATGCTGCTGAAACTGCTGGCGGACGAGAACGTCCCTCTTTGCCAAAGCCTGCATTATTTGCAGATGACAACCGAAAAGCTGGCGAAGGGCTTTCTGATCCCGCCCGGCGGTTCTCGCTCTCCGAAGACACATGACGCTTTTGGGCGCTTCGTCAAGAAGTTCGCCAAACTCAACCCGGACTTGCAGCGTGCTTGCGGCTTCACGGATGTCCGCCAATACGCCCTGTATTTGGAAGGGCTGCGCGAACTTGCACAGAAAGTCGAGGACTTGTCACCCGAGGGCGACGACCACCCAAACCCGGAGTATCCCTGGGAGCAGGGCGGCGTAATCATCGTGCCGCTGACTTACCCTTTTCCTGGTCTCGATTTGCGCCAGCAGTCGCCCAAGATGGCGAAACTGCTGAAATTTATTGCTGCTTGCTTCACCGTCACATAACCACGAACGCTAAATACGACTATCAAGCCGCCGACAGAGCGGCAATCGTGCGCGGAGGACGCCACTCGGGGAGATCACACCAATGGGAGCGGACGAAGACACTTTACGCCTCTTTAGCGGCAATGCCAACCCGGCCCTGGCGGACAAGATCGCCGACCATCTGGGCCGGTCTGTAGGCAAGATTCACTGTACGCGCTTCGCCGACGGCGAGATCCGCGTCAAGATCGAGGAGAGCGTGCGGGGCATGGACGTTTTCATCGTCCAGCCGACCTGCGCGCCTGTCAATGACAGCCTGATGGAATTGCTGATCATGGTGGACGCCTTCCGGCGGGCGTCCGCCAAGCGCATCACCCTGGTCATGCCCTACTACGGCTACTCGCGGCAGGACAAAAAGATCAAGCCGCGCGAACCCGTCACCGCCCGGCTGGTCGCCGACCTGATCACGACAGCCGGCGCCCACCGCGTCCTCGCCGTGGACCTGCACGCGGGCCAGATTCAAGGCTTCTTCCAGCTCCCCCTGGACCACCTGTACGCCGGCCCTCTGCTCGCTGCCTACCTCGCCGAGAAGGGCCTGAGCAACGGCGATACGGTGGTCGTCTCGCCCGATGTCGGCGGGGTGGGGCGCGCGCGCGGCATGGCCGAGATGCTGCACGCGCCCATCGCCATCATCGCCAAAAGGCGGCCCGAGCCGAACAAGGTCGAGATCATGGAGATCATCGGCGACGTGCGGGGCAAAACATGCGTCATGGTGGACGACATGATTGATACGGGCGGCAGCACCGTGTCCGGGGCGTGCGCCCTGATGGAGCGGGGCGCGCGGCGCGTTTTCGCCTGCTGCACCCACCCCGTCCTTTCCGCCGCCGCCGTGGACCGGATCGAGGAGTCGCCCATCGCCGAGCTGGTCATCACCGACACCATTCCCTTTGACGACGGCAATCTGGCCCGCAGCACGAAAACGACCGTGATCTCCGTCGCCCCGCTGCTGGCAAGCGCCATCTCCCGCATCCACCACGACGACAGCGTCAGCGAGCTGTTCGATGCCTATTATTAGCGAGGTCGAAAAAGCGCAGCCCACGGTGACGGAGGAGGGCGGCGAGCACAAGCCGGTCCGCTGGCTTTACGTCGGCGCCGTCGCCCTGCCTCTGATCGTGCTGAACTGCGGCTGGATCGCCAACTCGGAGATGAAGACTTACGTCACCGAGCTGACCATCTCGACCCTCTTCCTAGGCGTCACGTTTCTGCTGTTCGTGGTGACATTGGCTAATCTCCTGCTTGCCCGTCTTGCCGGGGCACGGGCGGCCATGACGCAGCCGGAGATGATGGCGCTGTACTCGATGCTCTCGATGTCCAGCGTCGTGGCGGGTGTCGGACATTTAGGCTTCCTGCTGCCGTTTCTCGCTAATCCCTTCTATTACCAGACGACGGCGAACGGCTGGTCGTCCTTCTGGCACCTGCTGCCGCCCTACATCGGCCCGCGCGACCCCGAAATCCTGCGCGGCTTCTTCCTGGGCCACTCGACCGCGCTGGACGCCCGCGTGTTGGAAGCCTGGGCCTACCCGCTGGCCGTGTGGAGCGTCTTTTTTCTGGTCCTGCTCTGGACGACGCTGTGCCTCGCGGCCATCCTGCGCCGCCGCTGGGAGGATGAAGAACATCTGCCGTTCCCCGTCCTCGCCCTGCCGCTGGAGATGACCCGCGAGGGCGCCCCGCTGTACCGCCAGCCTCTGCTCTGGGGCGGCTTCGCCATCCCGTTCGTCCTGCACTCGCTCAACTCCCTCCATAGCATCATCCCGACCTTGCCGACGATGCAAATGAACAGCGTCCACGACCTCATCCCCGATGGAGGACTCCAGTACCCGCTGACCGGGGCGGGGACGCTCTTTTATCAGCTCCATCCCGCCGGCGTCGGCTTCGGGTTTCTCATCAACACCGACGTCTCGTTCTCGCTCTGGTTCTTCTACCTCGCCAAGAAAGCCCTGGACATCTGGGCCGCGTCCCGGAACTGGCGCGACGCGGCGACGGGCTGGACGGTGGACGCCAACGGCCAGTTTCCGTACTTCAGCTACCAGGGATGGGGGGCCTGGCTGGCCCTGAGCCTGGCCGCCTTGTGGGCCGGGCGCAGCTACTTCCGCGCTTATGGCGCCCGCGCCTTCCGGGGCGACCGGCAGGGCGTAGACCGGGACGAGCCGATGAGCGCGCGGCTGGCCGTCTTCGGCTTCCTCGCCGGGTTCCTCGCCCTCAGCGCCTTCGTCTGGTCGTCCGGCGGGTCCTGGTGGCTGCCGCTCGCGTTTCTGGCCGTCTACCTGCTCCTTATGGTCACGCTGTCGCGCCTTCGGGCCGAGACCGCCGTGCTGTCCAGCGAGCTGGTCTGGATCAACCCGCAGAGCATGATCCCCATCCTGACCGGGACCAGTACGCTGTCCCAACCGGACCTGGCGCACATCGGCATGTTGTCCTGGTTCAACGGCGACTACCGCGCGGCGGCGATGCCGCACCAACTGGAAGCCTTCGTCGGCCTGCGGCGCGCGGGCGGCAAACTCAGTCCCCTTGTTTCCGCCCTCATGCTGGCCGCCGCCGTCGCCGTCGTCGCCGCCCTGCTGTGGGACTTGCAGCTTTACTACGTCAACGGCGCGGCAGGCGGCAACGTCAACTCTTGGCGCATCAGCAAGGGGTCGGAACCCTGGGTCAGCTTGCAGAACGCGCTGCACAGCCCGAAAGCGGCGAACGGGGCCGCGCCCGGTGCCATGCTGGCCGGCGCGGCGATTGTCTTCCTGCTGTCCGCCCTGCGGACCCAGTTCGTCGGCTTCCCCCTGCATCCTGCCGCTTATGCGCTGAACATGAGTTTTGCCAACGACTTCTTCTGGTGCGATATGCTTCTGGCCTGGCTCGTCAAATCCTGCGTCCTGCGCTACGGCGGCATCAAGCTGTACCGCCAGGCATTGCCCTTCTTCCTGGGCCTCATTTTAGGCGACTACGTCACCGGCTCGGTCTGGAGCCTGATCGGCACGTTCTTCCACCTCAGCCTGTTTCGGACGTTCGCGACGTGAGACAATTGCCCCCCCCTGCCCCCAATTCTGGGGGAGTCAGATGTATCCCTGCCCTTTCCTCTCCGTTCCCCCCAGAATTGGGGGTTAGGGGGTTCCTCCGGGCAGGATTTTCGTCTTTTGCGGCGAATAGACCCCCATGACCCCATTCACCCCCGCCGCCGACGGCGTTGACCCCAGCCTCGTCCCCCAAATGAGCCTGCCGACCGGCGCGTCCGTCCCCGCCCTCGGCCTGGGCACCTTCGGGTCGGACAACTACACCACGGAGCAGATCGCCGAGGCCGTGGTCGGCGCCGCCTCGGTCGGCTACCGCCACTTCGACTGCGCCAGCGTCTACGGCAACGAGGACGCCGTGGGCCGCTCCCTTCAGATCATTATGCAGGGCGGCGTCCCGCGTGAAGACCTCTGGATCACCTCCAAAGTCTGGAACGACAAGCACGGTCAGGTGATCGAATCATGCAAGCAGTCTTTACAAGACCTCAATCTCGATTACCTTGACCTGTACCTCGTCCACTGGCCCTTCCCGAACTTCCACGCCAAAGGCGTGGACGCCTCGGCCCGCGACCCGCACGCCAGGCCCTACATTCATGACGACTACATGAAGACCTGGCGGCAGATGGAGCGGCTGGTAGACATGGGCTTGGTGCGCCACATCGGCACGTCCAACATGACGATCCCCAAGCTGGACCTCCTCCTGCGCGATGCGAGGGTCAAGCCTGCCGCCAATGAGATGGAACTGCACCCTCATTTCCAGCAGCCCGAACTGTTCCGGTACGTCGTGGACCACGGCATCCTGCCCATCGGCTACTCCCCCATCGGCTCGCCCTCCCGCCCCGAACGCGACCGGACGCCCGACGACACCGTGGACGTGGAAGACCCCATCATCGTCCGCATCGCCCAGCGGCTCAATGTCCACCCCGCCGTCGTCTGCGTCAAGTGGGCCGTCCAGCACGGCCACATCCCCATCCCGTTCTCCGTCAAGCGCCCCCAGTATCTTGCCATCCTGCAAGCCGTCGTCGGCGAGTCGTTGACCGAGACCGAGATGCAGGCCATTGCCGCCATTGACAAGAACAACCGCCTCATCAAAGGCCACGTCTTCCTCTGGAAAGACGGCCAGACCTGGGAAGACCTGTGGGACGTCAGCGGCGAAATCACCCCGCCCTAGCCGCTGATGCGGTACAATAAGATAGCCGGGCCACTCTACCTCCGGCATTGTTTCACGCAGACGGGAGTAAGCCGGATGGATGATGAAGAAGTCTCGATCTACTATCAATGGCCCATGCACGAGTTCTTAGAGGACGGGACGCTGTTTATGAGAACATCGGTTTATGGGCCAGGGTTTCATAGTTCAGGCAAGTTTAGCGTCGCCACTGATAGCCCGGATTTCGCGTTCTGGGTCTGGCTTATCAATGTCAGAAAGCCAACACGGCGTGTTGGTGAGAAGGATCGTGCCGTAGTTCACGAGAGCGAATTACAGGCGCTACGCCAAGAGTATCAGGATGGTTCTATCAGCGTGGCCTAACGCTGATACGGCCCCACGATTGGAGTCCGCCACCATGCCGCTGCCCGTGCCCTTCGGCGTTACCGAGTGGGACCGAGAATGGTATACCGAAGACGACTATTTTGCCTGGGAGGAGCACTCCCCAGTGCGCTGGGAGTTCCGCCCAATCCGCCGGGCCGACTCGTCCGGTCGGCCTTTAGGCGTCATCCACGCCATGCCGGGTGCCGAAGTGGAACACAGCGCCTTCACCGTGGACGTGCTGACGATGCTGATGAACGCCCTGGACGAAGTCGGCGAACGGGATTGCCGCGTGTTCAACTGCCTGCTCAAGTTTCACACGCCCGATGGCCGCAACACCTACCCGGACATCAGTGTCGTCCGTGGCAAAGCCGCCTATCATCGTGACCGGAACGACATCCTGACCAACCCGATCCTGCTGAGCGAAGTGCTGTCCCCGGCGACAGAATCCTACGACCGGGGCGACAAGTGGGCGAGCTACTAGACCATCCCGACGCTGCAATACTTCTTGCTCCTTGCACCCAACCGGGCGCGAGTCGAGCTTTACACCCGCGAGGAGTTAGGCTGGCATTTCGAGGCATACGAGGGCTTGGAAGCCGTTGTTCCTTTGCCCGCGCTGGGCGTGACGCTGGCGCTGGCCGACCTATACGCGCAAATAGAGTTCGGGCAGTTAGCCTGACGTGGCGACTTCTGTCTTCAGTACAAGTGAGTTGTTATGGGAAACGAATGCGATTCTACTCTCTCAGTCAACGGGCACGAGCATCCCCTCGCAGGGCCGGACGATCTGCTGCCGCACTTGGAGCAGATACACCAGGCCGAGTATACTGAAATTTGGTTGTGCCGGGGCAGCGAGAATACCGCGCTCTTGACCAATCTGGCGCAGAGTAGGGCTTTTCTGATGTTCCTAACGGACGACAACCCAGCGGGCTTTCACGCGATCAGTAAAGACTGCAATGATGAACAATTTGAGTTTTTGTTGAGCAACGGGCAGATGGATGAGCATAATGCCTGCGACACCCTCCCCCTACTTGATGGGGTTCGTGCCTTGAAGCACTTCTTCATGCATGGCGGCATGGCCCCGTTCATCTCATGGCAGGATGACTCACTGTGACCTGCTGACGACTCTTAACACCTGATACCGTTCATCTGAGGAAGGTGCGGGAATGAAATCTGCCCGCGCCCGCTGGCCGAGGAGCCGGGTAAAACACCCATCACAAAAAATGCGACAACGAACTGCCGACATCCAAGGCCCATTCGATATTGGCCATCAGCGGAGGAAGCAAAACCATGACTATCACTATTGACCTACCGGAAGACACCCTGGCGAACCTGAACGAGCGGGCGCAGGCACAGGGACGCCCCGCCGCCGAACTCGTCGCGGAGGTCGTCACAGAGCGATTTGGGGCAGACTACGACGCGGAAGAGTTTCCGCTGGATGAAGACGCTGTGGAGAAGATCCGGCGCGGCCTAGCAGAAGTGGATGCTGGTCAGACTATGTCTTTAGAAGAAGCGCAGGCCGACTTCAGGGCCACGTTCTCTAAGTGCTATCAGGATTCCACCTTATGAGCCAGGACGCCGAAGATGTACCGGCCTACGCCCTCCGCCTGTCATCGCAGGCACAGGGGGATGTGAAAGACGGCGTATTTTATCATGCTCACAGAACGTGTAGATAAAGAGCGGTCTATTCGCTTTTATAGATGGGCACTGGCTGATGCAGAGCGTGAAGTCCGGCAACAGTATCCTCTACTTCGCAGCATACAGAACGTACATGTAGCCAATTATCTGCGAACTGTTGAAGGGATGAAAAGAGAAAAACAATTGCATTTAGCCAGAGCATTAGTAAACCGCTCTCATTCAGCGGCAAGATGTCTGCTGGGAGAAGCATTAAATACAGAAGAGGAACTCTTGATAGATGATTATCTCTTTGACACTCGCCTTAAACAGTCAGCAATCACGCAAGAATTCTACGACAAGGGCCTGTTAGAAACCCCATACAGGAGAGGGCGCTTTGCAAAGCTAATGATCAAAAAACTCGAACCCATTCTTGGACTTCCAGAAAAAGAGGAGGATCAATCCTGGGTTTTTGTGACGGTAATCCCAGGCTGGTTTATTGGAACGAAGGTGGAACTTATCAAACGAACCAAGGTTCTGCGATACTGGCAAAGCGTAATGGCGAAACCTGATGAGTATCCTGGCCTTCTAGAAAGCCCCTCTCAAAATGGTACGAATATCTTAGCTTGGTTAGGTTTAGGCAGAACGGAAATTCCGGTTTTGTGCGAGCAGGACGAGGAACCTGCGACCGAGGCTTTGGCTAGGGTCTGCCTTCATTATATCTCTGGAATGACTGCTGTGCTGTCTGACCTGACAGCCGAAGTTATGAAGGAAGGCGAATGGGATGGCATCCATTGGTGGCAAAGGCTTCAACTGGCATACTCAAAGATTTAGATAGCACTGCGGCTAAGGAACGGGAAAATCAACCATGACGATTTTGCAAGAACGAACGATCCAGGGGCGCACCATGAAGGGTGTCGTCCTGCCCGGCAACAGCACCGTCGCGTTCCGGGAGCAGCCAATCCCGACGCCGGGGCATGGGCAGGTCTTGGTCCAGATGAAGGCGTCTTCCATCTGCGGCAGCGACATCCGGGCCATCTACCGGGAGCATTTGGGGGTGGGGGACGAGGCGTACCGCAACGTCCTCGCGGGGCATGAGCCGTGCGGGCAGATTGCCGAGGTCGGGCCGGGCTGCAAGCGGTTCAAGGTGGGAGATAGAGTCGTCCTGTACCATATCAGCGGGTGTGGGGTCTGCGAGGACTGCCAGGCAGGATATATGATTAGCTGCCACTCGTCGTTCCGGGCCGCCTACGGCTGGCAGCGGGACGGGGGGCACGCGCCGTTCCTGCTGGCCGAAGAAAACACCTGCATTGCCCTGCCGGATAACCTGACCTACATTGACGGCGCGCTCGTCGCCTGCGGCTTCGGCACGGCCTGGGAGGCGCTGACGCGGATCAAGGTGGATGGCCGGGACCGGCTGCTGGTGACGGGCCTGGGGCCGGTCGGCCTGGCAGCGGCGATGCTCGGCAAGGCACTGGGGGCGACGCAGGTGATCGGCGTGGACACGAGCCAGGGCCGCCTTGATCTGGCGCGCAATCTGGGCCTGGTGGACGAGGCGTTTCTGAGCGATGAAGGGGCATTGGAGAAGATCAAGGCCGCGACGGGCGGCAAGGGCTGCGAGGCCAGCATTGACTGCTCGGGGGCCGCGCCCGCCCGCAAGCTGGCCCTGCAAGGGACGCGGCAGTGGGGCCGATGCGCGTTTGTCGGCGAGGGCGGAAGCGTAGATTTTGACGTGTCGCCGCTGCTCATCCACCCGCAGATCACGCTGTACGGGTCGTGGGTGACATCGCTGAACCACATGGAGGACCTGGTGGAGCGCCTGTCCCGCTGGGACCTGCACCCGGAGAAAACCGTCACGCACCGCTTCACGCTGGACCAGGCCGCCGAAGCGTATGACGTGGCCGACAAGGGGCAATCGGGGAAAGTCGTAATCGTCTTTGACTAACGCCCCAAAACGGTGCGTCTCGGCTTGACTTGACGCCCGCCCCTATGCTATGATGCGTTAGCGTACTCACAAAACTGCGGGAGAAATATCATGTCCTTGCTGGGGCGGTTGTTCGGATTTGGACGGAACGAACACTACGACCGAGGCATCCGCCTCTTCGACCAGGGCTTGTATGAAGACGCCATCGGCGAACTCAGTCAGGCGCCCGAAAGCAGCCCGGACGAGCTGACCGACCGGCTGGCGTCGTTTTACATCGCCGAGTCCTACGCCAACCTGGGCGCGTCCGCGCTTGAGTCCCGTCTGTACGCCCCGGCGCAGGAGGCTTTAAGCAAGGCACTGAGAATCAACCCGCACTACGCCGACCTGCACTTCCAGTACGGACGCGCCGCGCGCGGGGCGGGCGACGCACACACCGCCCTGGCCGCTTTCCAGTCCGCCCTCGCCATCAATCCGCGCTATGCGAAGGCGCTTTTCCTGTGCGGACTGACCCAGTACGAGACGGATCAGCCCGACTTAGCCCTGGCCTCCATGCAGCAGGCAGTCGAACTGGACCCAGCCTTCGGGACGCCGCACTTCGAGGAGGCCGTCGCCGCCCACCAAGCGGGGGACCACGCCACGGCCCACGCGCTCTTCGCCCGCATCGCAGAGACCGACGTGGACGACATCACCTTCCACTCGCGGCTGGGCGCCGACCTTTACCGGCGCGGCATGTACGACGAAGCTGCATCGGAGTTCCAAAAGGCGCTGGCGCTGAACCCCGACTACGCCGACATCCGCAACCATTTGGGTATTGCCTTCAACGCTCAGGGGCTTTACCCGGAAGCCATTGAGTCCTTCCGCGCCGCCCTCGCCCTCAACCCCAAGTACACTGAGGCCCGCACCAACCTTGCCCTGACCCTGCGCGCGGCAGGCCGCCCAGACGAAGCCGCCGCCGAATTCGCCCGCGTCCTGGAAGACGACCCCGACAACACCCTCGCGCGCGGCGAAATGGTGCGGTAAACGCTCAGTTTCAAGGCGGTGTCCATCCAGAAGACGTTGTAGCGGCCCCACTGAGAAAGCGTGAAGTGGAGGTCTCTGCCGCCGTTGTGGAGCAGATCAATGAAGCCGCCGTACAAAGCGGGATAGTCCATTAACGAGGGGCACGGCCGCCGCCTCGCGGCCGATCCGCCGCCCGCGGCTGTTTCAATGCTGGTACGTCTCTTTGTCGAGCAGCCGGGGGCCGGAGACACGGGCGAGAAAGATGTCGCCGTGCCGGCCGTTGGGAGTGCCGAACAGGTAGACGTACCCGCCGCTTTTGGCGAAGGCGCTCGCGTGTCCAGGCGTGTCGTGGGTCATGGTCGTGAAGACGAGGCCCTTTGTCGGGTCCGAATCCGCCGACAGGGCCAGTGTATTGCTCCGCCAGTCCGCCGTCGTCGTCCCGCCTCCCGTGCCGCCCCAGCCCTGGCCAGACCTGGCCATCAGTGTCCCCAGCAGCGTCGCACCCGTGACCCGCGCGACTCGTGCCGTGTGGACGGACATCAATGAACACGAAATGGAAGGCAGGAGCAACGGCTGCATGTTAGACGGCTATCCCTTCGGCGATCTGCCGGGCGACGTTGGTGCCCGACAGGGCGCAGAGGGGGACGCCGCCGCCGGGATGAGTGCTGCCGCCGACGAAGTACAGCCCGCGCATATCGGGTGAGACCTGGGGCGGGCGGAGGAAGCCCTGCCGCCAGCCGTTGGAACTTAACCCATAGATCGCGCCGCGATGGGCAGCGTAACGGCGTTGGAGATCAAGCGGCGTCCACACTTGCTCGACGAGGATGCGGTCACGCAGCCCCGGCAAGCCCATGCGCTCCAGTTTGGCGAGGACGAGGTCGCGGTAGCGCGAAACTCCCGCTTGCCAGTCGAAGCGGGGACTGAGCGCGGGCGGGTTGGTCATTACGAAGATGTTGGTGCAGCCGGGCGGCGCTTTCGTGGGATCAGTAACGGACTGGCAGGCGACGCCGACGGTGGGGTCCTCGGCGGGTCGTGCATCGTCGAAGATGGCGGTGAACTCCTCTTCGCCGTCGCGGGCGAGGAACGAGTTGTGGTGAGCAATCTGGGGATAGGTCCCCCGGACGCCCAGCAGAAGCAGGAAGGCGGACGTGCTCGGCTCGATCTTCTCGACACGCTCCGCCGTCCAGGCGCGGCGGGCGCCGACGGGAACCAGCGTCGTCAGGGCGTGGAGGCAGTCGGCGTTGCAGACCACGGCGTCGGCAAACAGCCGCTCACCGCTCCGGGTGGCGACGCCGCGCGCACGGCGACCCTTGACGATGATCTCCCCCACGGGAATGCTCGTCTTGACGACGACGCCGAGGCGCTGGGCTGCCGCGCGTAATGCCTGGGCCAGTTGGTACAGTCCGCCGCGCACATAATATGTCCCCTGCCGCCACTGGACATCGGCGACGGTGGCAAAGATGCCCGACGCGCGGGCGGGGTGCGAGCCGCTGTAAAGCGCGTACAGCTCGAAGATTTGGCGCAGGCGGGGGTCGGCGAAATGGGAGCGGACGACGTCGCGCAATGTCCGCCACGGCTTCAGGGTGAGGAAGTCTCTGAGCTGACCCCACTGGGCGGGGGTGGGGACGCCGCGAACCTGCGCCCCGAAGTCCTGGCGCAGAAACGGGTCGGTAGTGGCCTCGGAGACCTGACGGGCGTAGGCGAGGAAGCGGCGGAAGCCGCCCTCGTCGCCGGGCGCGAAGCCGGCGATGGCGCGGGCGGCCTGGTCCGGGTCGGCGGGGGCGTCCAGTGTCGCGCCGCCCTCGAAGTGGTAGCGGCAGACGGTGTCCAGGCGCACGAGTTCGAGAACGTCTTGCATTCTTAGTCCTGCGGACGCGAAGACTTCCTCCAGCGCCCACAGCATCGTCAAAACGTGCGGGCCGGTGTCGAAGGTGAACCCGTCCTGCTCCCAGATGTTCAGCTTGCCGCCGACGCGCGCGTTCTGTTCCAGGAGGGTGACGCGCGCCCCGCGCGCGGCCAGCCCAATGGCGGCGGCCAGCCCGCCGACGCCCCCGCCGATGATAATGACGTCCATAGGGTGATTGTACCTGATGGTTTTGCCTGTCCCAAGCCCGCGTCTGAGTACGAAAGGCCACAAGTCCATGCCGCCGATGCAACTGAAGGTCTCACCCCCGCTGAATTGGCACACCGTCAACGATCCTGACCTTAAAAGCCTGATCACTCTGCGACGGGGCGAAGGGGACACGGCCGGCGTGATGCAAGTGTCCGTCGGGTTTTTCCAGGGCGGTCAGCCTCCTAATCCTTCACAGGAAGAGTTAATGGGCCACGCGCAGAGGTATGGGCCCAAGATCGGCTACGGTCAGCCCTACGAGGCCGCCAGTGGCCTCTGTGCCATCGGCCTTTTCGGAACGGCGGTGTTTTATCCTAATCCGCAGCACCGGGCGCAACTCTGGTTCGTCAGCAACAGTCGAGACATGATCTTGGTCAGCTATGTTTGTTCTCATCAGCCAGAGCCGGGGGAGTTGGCGGAAGCGCAGGGCATCGTCAACACCGCGACCCTTGTTGCGGTGGAGCGGGTGCATCAATAGGAACACGTCCTGAAAGGCATGAGTAAATGAGAAAACTGACTGCTGGCGTTCGCCGACCACTGCTCGCTGTGGCTGCTTTCGCTCTCCTCGGCGGCTGCCGCGAACTGGCGGCGGACACCCCGCCAATTCCCAGCGCCGCCGGGGGGTATGACGTGCGGGCGTTTGGGGCAAAGGGCAATGGAGTCACGGTGGATGGTCCCGCCATTGATCGGGCCATTAGCGCGGCGGCGGCAGTAGGGGGCGGGACGGTGCGCTTTGGGGCGGGGACGTATCTGTCCGGCTCGATCCATCTGAAGAGCAACATTTCGCTGTTTCTCGACCAGGGGGCGACGCTGGTCGCCTCGTCGCCGGGTGACGGCGGGCAGTACGACCCGCCGGAGGAGAACGCGGCGGCGGGCAAATACCAGGACTTCGGCCACACCCACTGGCACAACAGCCTGATCTGGGGGGAGGGGCTGGAGAACGTCTCGATCCTCGGACCGGGGCGGCTGTGGGGCAAGGGCCTGGTGCGGGATGACGGCGGGCCGGACGGGCGCGGCAACAAGGCGATCAGCCTGAAGCTCTGCCGCAATGTCACGATCCGCGACGTGACCATCCAGCACGGCGGCTGGTTTGGCATCCTGGCGACTGGGGTGGATAACCTGACGATAGACAACCTGAAGATAGACACCAACCGGGACGGCATGGACATTGACTGCTGCCGGAACGTCCATGTCTCCAATTGCAGCGTCAACTCCCCCAACGACGACGGTATCTGCCTGAAAAGCTCCTATGGACTGGGCTTCGCGCGGGCGACGGAAAACGTCACGATCACGAACTGCGGGGTGAGCGGCTTCGACGAGGGGACGTTCCTGGCCTGCACCTACGGGCGTGCCACTCACGCGGGGACGGGGCGGATCAAGTTCGGGACCGAGTCCAATGGGGGCTTCCAGAACATCACGATCTCGAACTGCGTCTTCACCTACTGCAACGGGCTGGCGCTGGAGACGGTGGATGGCGGCCTCTTGGAAGACGTTTCGATCTCGAACATCACGATGCGCGACATCACCGGCGCCCCCCTGTTCCTGCGTCTGGGCAGCCGCCTGCGCGGCCCCGCCGGCACGAAGGTCGGGGCGCTGCGGCGCGTGAACATCAGCAGCGTCGTCGTTTACAACGCCGACCCGCGCTACGCGGCGATCCTCAGCGGCATCCCCGGCCATCCCCTGGAGGACGTGACCCTGAGCAACATCCAGATCTGGGTTCGGGGCGGCGGCCCGAAGGCGCAGGCGGCAACCAAGCCGCCGGAGCGGGAGGCGGCCTACCCGGAACCGACGATGTTCGGCGCGATGCCCTCTTACGGCTTTTTCCTGCGCCATGTGCGGGGGATCACGCTGGAGAACATCGGGCTGCACACGCTGGCCGAAGACCTGCGGCCCGCGTTTGCGCTCGAGGATGTCGCGGACGCCGATCTGGATCGGGTAAGGGCGTCGCACGCGCCGGACGTGCCGGTCTTCGCCCTGACGAACGTCACGGACTTGCGCGTCCATCAGACTGACGGCGTGCCGGACGTGCAGAAGGACCGGGTGGAGCAAGGGACGCTGTGAGGTCCGCCCCGGTCAGCAAACAAATCGCCCGGCCCGGAAGCAGGCCGGGCGATTGTGTGCTAACGCTGGTCGGCAGGGTCGCCGTAGGGGTCCTGGGAGGAAGACAGAACCTGGCCCTGCTGGTTGGCGGGGTCGCCGTAAGGGTCTTGGGACGAGGAAAGGACCTGGCCGGTGTTCTGGGCGTGCTGGCCGAAGAGACCTTCGATGGTGCTCATCAGGCCGCCGGTGTCGAAATTATTACCGGGCTGGTCCCCGTGATTGGAAATAGCGCCTTTGACCTGATCTAAGAGGGAGCCGAGCATGGTGGGTTCTCCTTTGTCGCGAATGTGGTAGGAATAAGATACCCGCGCGGAAGCAATTTGCAACCTCCGTGCGGCTGCCCGCCTTACGGCGACCTTTCTTCATGGACTGAGAGGATCTGGTTCGCCTTAACGCCTTTGAGAGTTTGAACATGGCCTGAGAGCCAGTAAATCTCGATGTCGGCGGCCGCCGCTGTGCCCAGGCCGAAGTGGACGCGCGGGTCGCTGCCGCCGCTGTAGCTGCCGCCGCCGAGGAGGACACGGGTCAGCTTCCTGCCGTTGACGGAGGCGACGCAGCGGGCGCCGACGGGGGTGGCGCAGCCGTGACGATCTGTGAGCCGCAGCAGGAGCCAGTTCGCCGGGGGCGAGTCGTTGTGGAGCAGGGTGGGGCGGTCATCATTCGCGGTGACCAGGATGTCCACGCGCCCGTCGTTGTCCAGGTCGCCGAAACAGGCGCCCCGGTGGACGCGGACGTCATCGGCAGGCAGGGCGTCCGAGGCCTCGGTAAAACGGCCCGCGCCGTCGTTGAGCAGGAGCTGGTTGCGCTCCTTGTAGGTGTAGGCGCTGTTCTCCTGAGCGATGCCGTGGAAGATGTGGCCGTTGGCGAAGAACAGGTCCAGGCGGCCCAGGTTGCGGGCGTCGAGGAAGCCCGCCCCGAAGCCGAGGAACGGGCGGGTGGGCGCGGCGATGCCCGCCTGCCCGCTGACGTCGGTGAAGTAGCGTCCTTCGCTGCGGTACAGCGTGTACGGCTCCCCGGTAAATGTCGTAACGAGGACGCTCAGGCGGCCGCTGTCGTTGTAGTCGCCGACGGCGACGCCCATGTTGGCCTGGCTCTGGCCGGTGAGGCCGAAGGCGACGCCCTGCTGGAGCGCGACGTCTTCAAACGTGCCGTCCCCCTTGTTATGGTACAGGAAGTTCGGCCCGATGTCGTTGGCGACGAACAGGTCCAGCCGGCCGTCGCCGTCGAAGTCGAAAGCCGCCACGCCCAGGCCGCGCTGCCGTTCCAGGCCGATGCCCGCTTGGTGAGAGACGTCGGTGAAGGTGCCGTCCCCGTTGTTGTGGTAGAGAACGCCCGTAGACGGCGTATAAGTCGTCGGGTGGCAGACTTCGGGCTTGCCGGCCGCATCAAAGCACGGAATGTCGGTTGCCAGCGTCCACTCACAGTAGCGGCTGACGTACAGGTCCAAAAAGCCGTCGCCGTCGTAGTCGAACCAGGCGGCGCCCGTGGCAAGTCCGTGCAGGGCAAGTCCGGCGCGCTCGGTGGCATCCGTGAACGTGCCGTTGCCATTGTTGTGATAGAGGGTGCTGCGGCCGGAGCAGCACACGAAAATGTCAGGATGGCCGTCGTTGTCGTAATCGCCGGCGACGGCGGCGATTGCGTAGTCCGTTTCGTGCCCGCCGAACGCCTCCTGGTCGAGCGTGAACCGCCCTGTGCCGTCGTTCCGGTAAAGCCGCTGCCGGAGCGGCTGGGACGGCTTGCAGAGGCCCAGCGGCTTGGGGGAGGGGAAGTAGATGTCGAGGAAACCATCCCCGTCGGCATCGAGCAGGCACGCGCCGCCCGACCACTGCTCGACGAAATAGTGACGGCCGCAGCCTCCGTGCGCCTGCTTGAACGCAAGCCCGGCGGCTCCGGTGACGTCCGTAAACTTGGCCTGGGGCAGCGCGGCCCCCGTGCCGCCCCGCCGGAGTTTGGGGCCGCAGCCGGCCAGGGCCGCCGCGCCCGCCGCCAGCAGCCTGAAAAAAGAACGTCTCGTAAGCATGTGTCGTCCGTGCCGAATGGTATAATTACGGTGCAGGTCTATTGTACCTGAAACCGAGCCGCCTTCCAACCACCATGCACACACGCCTTACTCCCCTGCTCAAGTTGCTCTTCTTGCCCTTCTTTTGCCTGTTCGTCCTTGCCGCGATGGCTGGATGCCGCAGCACGTCCCAAACAGGGCGTCCGCGCGCGACCGCCGCTCCGGCGGCCTCCGACGGCATCCGTTTCGAGAACGTGGCGCAGGAGAGCGGCATTCGTTTCACCTGGCCGAACCAGCCCCGGCCCCTGCGGAATCTGGAGGCGTTCGGCTGCGGCTGCGCCTTTCTGGATTATGACGACGACGGCTGGCAGGACATCCTGCTGGTGGGGCAGCCCCGCGTGGCGCTGTATCACAACCTGCATAACGGTCATTTTGAGGATGTGACGGCGCGGGCCGGGCTGGACAAAATCTCCGGCCACTGGTTTGGCGTCGCCGTCGGGGACTACGACGGCGACGGGCGGCTGGACATCCTGCTGACGGGCTTCCACCGGCTGGCGCTGCTGCGGAACGTGGACGGGACGCGGTTCGTGGACGTGACCAAGCAGGCCGGGCTGAACCCGGCGAACGGCGGGCATTGGGGCAGCAGCGCCGGGTTCATGGACCTGGACGGTAGCGGACGTCTGGCCCTCATCATCACGAACTATGTGGTGTTCGGGCCGAAAGAAAAGCAGTATTGTGAATTGACACCGGGAGTCATCAGCGGCTGCCCGCCGCAGTTTTACCGCTCCGAGCACGCCGAGCTGTGGCAGAATCTTGGGCAGGGCCGGTTCCAGAACGTCACGGCGAAGTCCGGCTTCAGCCAGACACATGGGGTGGGCCTGGTGCTCGCCTTTGCCGACATCTTCGACGACGGTCGCATGAGCGTTTATCTAGGCAATGACACGGTCCCCGCCGACGTCCTGCACAACCTCGGGAATTGGCGCTTCCGAAACGACGGCCTGAAAACCGGCCTGTCACTGGAACAGGGCCAGGGGATCGCGGCGATGGGCGCGGACTGGGGCGATTTTGCCCGTGACGGCCGCCTGAGCCTGGCCGTCTCGGCGTTCACGGACGAGTCGTACCCGCTGTTCCACAACCTCGGCCACGGGCTGTATGAGAACGTCAATGACGCCGTCAACATCAGCGGCCCGACGTTTAACCACCTCGGATTCGGGACGAAGTGGCTGGACATGGACAACGATGGGTGGTCGGATCTGATTTTTGCCAATGGCCACGTCTATGACAATGTCGCCAAAATGTATCCGCTGCTGACGTACCGGGAGCCGCTGATGCTGTTCCATAACCAGCAGGGCCGCAGGTTCCTCGACCTGGTTCCGCAGATGCAGGGGGATGTGACGAAGCCCCTGGTGGGGCGCGGCCTGGCGACGGGGGACTTGGACAACGATGGGCGGGTGGACTTCCTGGCCGTGGATTATGAAGGCGACGCCATGCTGTTCCATAACCTTTCGCAGACGGCGAACCACTGGATCACGCTGGACCTGCGCGGCCGGGCGCCCAACCGCTTCGCCTATGGCGCGCAGGTGACGGCGCGGGCCGGGAAGCAGCTCTGGGTGGGGCTGGTGTCGCCGGCCTCCAGTTACCTGTCTTCCAGCGACCCGCGCGTTCATTTCGGCCTGGGGCCGGTGAGCCGGCTGGACAGCCTGACGATCCGCTGGTCGGATGGCCGGCAGACGATCCAGCGTTCGGTGATGGGAGATCGGATCGTGCGAATCGAGGAAGGAAAGTGACAAAGCCCCCTAGCCCCCAATTCTGGGGGAACTTGAGAGAACCCGAAGAAGGGCGAACACCAGGTTAGCCCCTACACCTTCCTTCTCCTACTCCCCCATTATTGGGGGTTGGGGGGCGATGCGTCTTTTTTGGAGGCGGGCAGTGCGGCGAGGCCCTGGCGGGCGCGCGCGTTGCTGGGATCAAGCCGCTGCACCAGCAGGTACTCGTCACGCGCCTGGCCTGCGAGATGGAGATCGCGATAGCGGTCGGCGAGGATCAGGTGCAGCGGAATGCTGTCGGGGTGGACGACAAGAAGGGACTGAATCTGCTGCATCTGCTGGCTGTTGAAGATCATTCCCTTCGCCAGTTTGGCGGCCTCGGTCGCCCGGCCTGGATTGCCTTGACGGTTGTAGATGCCCGCGAGCTGTTGCAAGTCGAACGGACGGTTCGGGTCCAGACGCACCGCCGTCTCAAACGCGGTTTGCGCGGCGGCCATGTTTCCTGTCCGCAGGAAAGCCGTCCCCAGGTGCGACTGAAGCCGGGCGTCGTTGGGCGCGCTCCCGACGGCCTTCTGGAATTCCGCCAGCGCCTGCGCGTCGGCATCGGGGGCTGTCCCGGTCTGGAGCAGTGTCCCGCGCAGGTCGTGCAGCGAGGCGTCATTGGGAAAGCGCTTCAGCCCTTCCTCCGCCAGCGCCAGCGCCCCACTGCGGTCATTCTTCTTGATGTAAGCCTGCGCGGCCTCCCAGTAGATGTCCTGCTGCGGGTTGATCTGAAGCGACCGGTGGAAATCTACGGCCGCCGCATTGGCATCTTCCAGGCCGTAAGCGGCTCGCCCCATCTCATAATAAACGTGGGCGTTGCCCGGCAGAACCTTGAGCACCTTTTTGTATTCCGACTGCGCCAGCGCCAGGTCGCTGCCGCGTGAGATGGACTCGGGGAATTGCAGGGCATATTCCAGGGCCGACGAAGCCAGGATCAGGTGCCCGCCGGCATTGTCGGGGGCCAGGCCGACCGCCTTTTGGGCCGCCTGCTCGGCCTCCAGGTAGTGATGTTGCTGGAAGAGCGTGGCGGCCAGTCCCTGCCAGGCCGTGGCGGACTGGGGCTGACGCGCGATGACCCGGCGGTAGTCCCCTTCCGCGCGGCGGTACTGATGCAGCAGCATCCGCGTGTTGGCAAGCGCCATCCGGTTCGCTGCATCCGTTGGATTCAAGTGGTCAATTGCGTCTACCTGTTCTGATGCCTTGTCTCCCTGTCCGGTCTGCCCGTAAAAGGCGACCAGGTTCCAGCGCGGGCCGAGAGCCTGGGGATGCGCCGCCACGGCGGCGCGCAGGGGAGCCTCTTGGGCCTGAACGGCGGCGGGGATGGGGAGGGGTGACGCCGGCCGGGAAGCCGTCCGAGGGGGCGCGGCGACAGGCGGGCGCGGGCGCAGAGTCAGGGCGTGCTGCCGATAGGCCGCCGCGCCGCCGATGACCAGGACGCCCAGAGCGGCGATGACGGGAAGTTTGTTGGTCTTCTGCATCTTCGGGAGAAACGCGCGTCACGGCGCAAAGAACCAGCGGCCTCGCCAAGAAGGCGAGGCCGCTGGCAGAAAGCCGCTGCTAGAAGGCTTGGCGATCCGTTAGTTCGGCTGGTCGCCGGGGTCCATCGTGCTGCCGTCGGTGTCGCCGGCATTGCGGCGCCAGGTCGGCTTGCTGCCGTCAATGGTGCGCGGGTTCCCGCTTGAGTCCAGGACGTTCTCGGCGATTTCGACGCTCTTTTTGATCTGCACATTCTTGCCGCCGTCATAGCTGGGGCTGCCGCCCATGGTGGTGGCATTGATCCACTTCACATGGGTGTCAACGAACAGGTAGTTTGCGCCGCCGCTGTGTCTTGACAGCGCGCCGTCGGTGGCAAGGCCTCGCGCCCCGGTCTGCGCCCATCCCCACTGCGTGTTCTCGGAGCTGCCGCCATGCGTGTCGGTCCCGTTGGTGCCGTCAGCGGCTTCGGTCAGGAGGAAGGTGGACGCCGGGAAGTCGAACTGAGCCAGCTTGCTGAACTTGGCGTTCGCCTTTTGCTTGGTCGCATCATCAGAGTCGTCCTGGCAAGAGTGATTCACGCCGTTGGGTTTACAGTTGTTGGCGACCCAGAAGTTGAGGGCATAGGCGCTGGCGCCGATATTGGAGTCCGCATTGTGGGCGTTCTTATCGTTCGCTGGCGCGTTGTCCGGGCACCGGTAGGCGCCGGTTGACTTCACGAACGGGAAGATGGCCTCCGCCCAGCCGAATTCGGTTAGCTTGGCGGGTCCCTTATTGCCCAGAGCAGGAAAGGCGGAGAACGCGGTAGTGTCAATACCGTTCTTGTAAGAAAGCAGCGGGTAGCCCTCGTCCGCATCCTGGGCGTACTGGGTGAAGGCGATTCCTAGCTGCTTCTCGTCGGAGGCGCAGGAGGCGCGGCGGGCATTTTCACGCACTTTCTGGAAAACAGGGAAGAGAATGGCGGCGAGAATCGCGATAATCGCGATAACGACGAGCAGCTCGATCAGCGTAAAACCACGCTGTCGCTTGCGAAGGTAAAACTGGGACATACGGACACCTCCGGACAAAGTGAGTGCGACAGAAAAGTCTGTCTACTCCTCAGTATAGCACGACTGGGCCAGGGTGTCAATAGCGATTTTTAGACCACTGAGAATTATTTTCAGCGGCCTGACCTGGGTACAACGGGGACATGAACGGCTGGCACCTGGGTCTGCTCGGCGGGGGGGTCATCTTCTGGCTGTGGGCGCGTCGCGCGATGCGGCCTCCTCGGGCGACTCCCCGGCGGCGCACGCCGCGCTACGGGCCGGTGGCATTGGAGGTCATGCGGCGGAAGAATCTGGCGGCAGGACGCCCCCCAGCCCCCAATCCTGGGGGGGGTAAGAGGGGTAAGACAGGAAGGAAGCCAGGAACGGACCTCTTCCTCTCCTGTCCCCCCAGGATTGGGGGTCAGGGGGCTGTCCGGGAGCCTTTCTCCACAGTCTCTCAGGTATAATAGCCGCCGGGGGACTTTGGGCATGCTGGTAGTGACAGGCGGGACCGGCTTCATCGGCAGCGCGCTGGTGGCGGCTCTGAACGCGCGGGGGCGCGGCGACATCCTGGTGGTGGACGATTTCGGGGATGGCCCGAAGTGGAAGAACCTGCGCGGCAGGCGGTTTCTCGACGTCGTCGCGCCGGAAGCGTTCGCCCGTGACCTGACGGCGGGCGTCCATGACGGAAAGATCGAGGGCATCCTGCACATGGGAGCCATCTCGGACACGTCGTTTCGGGATGTGGATGAGCTGTACGCCCGCAACGTCCGCTACACGCGGCTCCTGGCGCACTGGGCGCTGACGCAGGACGTCCGCCTGGTGTATGCTTCCAGCGCCAGCGTCTACGGGGACGGGACACTCGGCTTCTCCGATGACGACGTACTGACGCCCCGCTTCCTGCCGATGAACGCTTATGCGTTCTCCAAGTGGCTGTCCGACATGGAGGCCCTCCGCGACGGCTGGACGGACAAGATCGCCGGCCTGCGCTTCTTCAACGTGTTCGGCCCGAACGAGTATCACAAGGGCTTCGGCGCCTCGGTCCCCTTCCATTCAACCGGCCAGATTCGCGAAACCGGGCAAATCAAGCTGTTCCAGTCGCACAAGGAGGGCTATGCGGACGGCGAGCAGGAGCGCGACTTCGTGTACGTCAAGGATGTCTGCGCGGTCGTCCTGTGGTTTTTGGACCACCCCGAAGCGAGCGGCATCTACAATGTCGGCACGGGGCGGGCGCGGACGTTCAACGACCTGGCACGGGCGATTTTCCGGGCGCTGGGCAAGACGCCGGAGATCGCTTACATCCCGACGCCGGAGAATATCCGCGCGTCGTATCAATACCATACCGAGGCCGATCTGACCCGGCTGCGCGGCGCGGGCTGCGACGTCCCGTTCCTGTCCCTGGAAGAAGCCGTAAGCGATTATGTGGGGAATTATTTGCAGAATGAGACCAATCCGTATTTGTAGGGATGCCCTCTGTCCCCCAATTCTGGGGGCGTCAGAGGGGTGGGCAGGAGAAGCGGGCGCGGCAAGCAGCGCCCCTACGTCTTCTCCTACCCCCCTAAATTGGGGGTGGGGGGTCTGCTTACTGTTTCTTCTAACCCTGCTCTTTGCCCTGCCGGCTGCCGCCGCGCCGGACCTGCCGAACTTCCACGCCGTCGCGCCGGGCATCTGGCGCGGGGCGGCGCCGAGCGAGGCGGGGCTGAAGCGGCTGAAGGGCATGGGCGTGAAAACCGTCATTGATCTGCGGATCGCGCCCAAGACCGTCCGACGGGAAGGCGTTTATGCGCGGTCATTGGGCTTCCACTGGATCAACCTGCCGATGGGTTCCGACCCGCCGACGCCGGGGCAGATCTCGACGTTCCTTTCCACTCTGGGCCGCGCACCGGGGGAGCCGGTGTTCGTCCACTGCCAGCACGGGGCGGACCGGACGGGGTGCATGGTCGGCATTTACCGCGTGGCGCGGCAGGGGTGGACGTTCCCGCGCGCCTATGCCGAGATGCGTCAGGACGGCTTCGACCCGCGCTGGGGCCGTCTGCGCGAGGCCGTCCAGGTTCGGGCCAAGTAAAGAGGAGGTTGCCGGACTACCGAGACGCGCGTGTTGGTTGGGCCAAATTTGGGAACAATTTCAGAAGGGGCAACGTTCTACAATTGATGTCACCCGCCATCAGCGGCAGGGCAAAAGGCGAACGGCTAAAGTCACTCGCTGAAAGGCGCTGCGCGCCGGGGGAATTTGTCCAAGTGCCGGAAGATAAAGGCCGGAAGACGCGCCCGCCCTCAATTTGTGTGTCCACTGGCTTAAGCTCACTCAGGACGCCCGGCGCGCAGCGCCTTTCAGCGAGTGACTTTAGCCGTTCGCCTTTTGCCTTGTCCTTGCTTCGGAAAGAAGTCATCCCATGAAGAATTCTGGCCGTACATTCTCCGCCGGCGTCGCCGGCACCCTTTCCCTCCTGGCTGCTGCGCCGCAAGCGGCTTCCGCGCAGGTGGTCGGTCGCGTGTGGTCCGGCGGAACCCAGGCCGGCGCGTCTTCGGCCTCCCCCGGCCAGTCCCCGCAGGTCGTCATACCGATGCGGCCCGGCGCCATCAACGCGCGGCCGGGCGGGCCGTTCGGGCCATCGCCGGGCTACAGCCAGCCCAGTGACAGCCGGCCCATCTTTAACCGGCCTGTGTTCAACCCCCCGTTTTATGGAAACGGGCCAGTTTATGGAAGCGGGCCTGTGTACGGAAACGCGCCGACAGGTCGCCGCGAGTACCGGCCTGGCCCGGCCGCAGTTGTTCCCGATCCCTTCGAGGGAGCGTCGAGTGGCAGCGATCGCCGCCTGCGGCCCGGCAGGTTCGGGGGATCGGCGAACGGCTATTCCAATCCGTCGGCTTCCGTCTTCGGTTCCCGCAGTGGGTACTCCAACACGGAGGACCTGCGGCCTATCCGTCCAAGCGGCCCGACCTACGGATACTCCAACAACGGATACTCCAACAGCGGGCCGGACCTTCGGATCACCACGCCGGGAGGGGCGCAGCTTGTGCCGCCGACGGTATATCATAACAACTACATCTACAACAACTACAATTCGTCTACGGTCATCGTCGGCGCGCCGCCGCTGCTGGGGGGCTACTATTACAGCAACTACAGCGATGTCTACGCGCCGGCCTGCACCTATCCGTCCGTCTACTCCGTCTATGCGGGCTTCCCTGGGTACATTTTCAACGCTGGCTCCGGCGTCGTCGTCGCCCAGCCCCTGTCCCTGCCCTATGTCACCCCGTACCTGCCGTTCAACACGCCCTCCTACTCGGTGACATACAACCAGAACAACTATTATGTCGCCAGCGAGAGCCGGGCGCGCGAGATCGAAGGGGGCGGCGTCCCGGCGCGCGCGGCGCTGAAAAACGCCTACCCCGCTGACTCCTACCAGGCCGCCTTCGCCGACATCGCGCGGGCTTGGGCCGAGGGTGACATTGCGCCGCTGCGCCGTCATATCCGGGACACCGACACCCGCGTCAGCGTTTTCCTGAACAAGAAGTATTCGTACTCCATCGCCTCGGGCGACTTCGTGCAGATCACGCGGGACGCCCTGGACCGGCTCCATACCGTCTCGTTCGACTTCACGCGCCTCCGCAAAGCGAAGACCGGCGACGTGACGGCCTATGGCGTCCACGTTTACCGCACCGGCGACGGCCAGAGCGGCGCAGACGGGGGCACCGTGCCGTTCGATGGGAGCGGCACGAGCCAAGAAACGACCTCGCCGTATGACAAGGCCGAAGACCCCGCTGTGGGCGTGGAAAAGACGGTCTACGTTTCCTATACCCTGCGCCACCGCGACGGTCAGTGGTACATCATCGGGGTAGACTCGTCGGACCATGCTCTGGTGCCGGCGCAGTAGGATCGCCCCCCGCCCCCAGTCCTGGGGGGGTAGGAGAAGACGTAGGGGCGCTGCTTGCCGCGCCCGCTTCTCCTGCCCACCCCTCTGACGCCCCCAGAATTGGGGGACAGGGGGCTTTCTACCCCCACATCCTCCACCCGTTCGGGAACTTTTCTCGACTCCAGCCCCGTCAAAGTACCAGTACGACCCCGTTCTGAGGAGGACACCCCGCTTGACTTTCCCACTGCCTCGCCGCTGCGGCAAGGCGATTCCGGTAGCCGCATCCGCCGCCTTGACTTCCTGTGCTTTGATTTCTGCCGGCCTGCTGGTCGCTTCGTTTCCTGCCCAATCCCGCCCTTTGCGTCATGCTAAACCTCCGGCCCGTACCCGCAGGGCGATGCCGCTGGCGCCTGTGCTGACCGGCAAGTCCGCCACGCCGACCCAGACGCTGCTCGTCCGGGACGACTTGCCCGCGCTGGGAGCCAACAACGGCGTCCGGCTTTGGGTGCATGGCGACGGCAGCGGCGCAAACCTGCGCGTTCGCGTGCTGGCCCAGACCCTGGTGGCCGCCGCGCCCGCCGCCGAGGCGCAGCCGCGCGATGAGTGGATCTCGACGCCGATCCCCATCACGTTCACCGGCTGGCGTGAGTTCGTCCTGCCGCAGTCCAAGTTCAGCCGGCGCTCCGCTCCGGCGACGCCGTCGTCGCTGGACCTGGCCCTGCCCGCCGGCGCGCAGCCGGTGGGTGCAGCCGATGCGCCCGCCTCCTCGCCCGACTGGACGGCAGCGAACGGTCTGGCGCTTGACGTGACGACGGCCCGCCAGGCGGCGCTGGTTGTGGACGACATTTCTTGGGTGACGCTGGACGCTGCCGGTCAGGGGGCGGGCGCCACGACCGTCGCCGACTTCGAGCAGGGCAATGTCGCCGCCTGGCGGCCCGTCGGCACTCCCGAAGAAACCGCCGCCGTCTCCTACGGCCTGGCGACGCAGCCCGGACTGGTTCACGGCGGACGGGTCGCTTTCCGTCTGACCGTCACGCCGCCTGGACTGGTGCGGCAGTCGCTCCGGTCCTATGCCCGCGCGGCTTTGGAGGTGTCGGGTCAGCCGTGCCTGATCTGGCTGCCCGCGTCCCTGTTCGCGCGGGTCCTGCCGGACAGCCTGCCGCTTGCTCCCAGCGCCAGCCCCGAAGTGACGCTTGCGGCCTGCCCGGAGCAGACCGCCGCCGCGACCTTCTGCCTGTACAGCCCGGCGGCGCTCACCGATGTCGCCGTCTCGCTTTCGCAGGATTTGCAGGGCATCGGCCATGTCATCCCCAAGGGCGATGTCGAGGTGCATGTCGTCAAGGTCCGGCCCCAAAGCGGCGGCGGGACGCTGCGCGACCCCGATACGGCGGGGCTTGCCCCCGCGCTGCTCGTGAAGGACGACCGCGCACCGCTGGCCGGGGCTTATACCCCCGCTCGCCTGACCGGGCCGGCCGTCTGCGACATCCCCGCCGACACATCCAAGCAATTCTGGCTGACCTTTGCCGTCCCGCGCGGCACGCCGCACGGGTCCTATATTGGCCGGCTGGTCGTGTCCGGGCGCGGGATGACGCCGTTCACGGTTCGGGCCGTCCTGAACGTCCTGCCGCTGCGCCTGCTGTCGCCCGCCAAGCAGTACGGGATTGACCTGCGCTCCCGCCTGGACCCGCCGCCCGCGACCCTGCCCTCGCCGGACGGGCGCGACCTGGTGACGGACTTCGTTTCCAAAGACACTCTGGACCGGCAGCTCGCCGACATTTACGCCCACGGCTTCACCATCGCTTCGCTGTACGACTCGCCCGCGACGCTGTGGAATGCCGTCAACGAGTACCGCGCCTACGGCCTGGCGACGCCGTACAATCTGTACAAGGGCGACGGTGACCCGCAGGCGGTCGAAAAGGCGCGCGGCGACCACCAGGCGCCGGCCCTGACCTACTATACCGCCCCGGAGCCGAACGCGGCGGCCCTGTCGCGCATGGCGCCCCTATCCAAAGCGGGCATCCCCAATGCGACCTACATCCCGCGCCAGGCCGACTTCCAGGCGCTGTCGGCGGACACGGATATTGCCGTCTATAACCGCGACTCGGAGTACCCGCAGCAGCTCCTGCGAACCAAGGGCCAGCGTGTCTCGATGACCCGCGACTGGTGGTACTGGCCTGCCGCCGGTACGGACCCGCAGACAAATCGGGTGGATACGGGCCTGCTCCTGTGGCGTTCCAACCTTTACGGCGCGTTCCTGCCGGACTACCAGACCGCCTTCGGCACGGACCCCTATGACGAGGCCTCGACAGGCGCAGCTCTGTCCAAAGCCGCCTTCCGCCCCCTGATGCTGACCTACCCGGTCCGCGACGGCGTCCTGGACACCCTGCGATGGGAGGCCTGCCGCGAGGGCGTCACCGACGTCCGCTACCTGACCACCATGTACGCCGCCCTGCGCGAGTGCAAGGACGACCACATCGCCAAGGCGCGCGTGGCGGAAGCCGAGGGCTATGTCAAGACGTTCCTGGACAAGCCGCTGGCGAACCTGCCGGAAGCGCAGCTCGACGGCTTCCGCACCCAGATCGCCAACTACGCCATTCAATTGCGTCGCGAGATAGAGGCCTACAACAAGGCGCAAGGCAGCCGGTAGCACTAAGCAAAAAAGCTGTCCGGCGGTGCCGGACAGCTTTTTTGTGACTCCAGAATGGAACCGTTGGCTCTACTTTCTGTACCGTAACCACTTTGCCCACGGAAGCTTGGCAGCGTATTGCGGAAGTCTTGCCCATGCCATCCTGCCCACGAGTCGCCTCATGGGGTGTATAATAGACTCCCATGTATGCCGACATCATCGTTCAAATTGACGTGGCCGGGCTGCCGCAGCCGCTCACCTATGCCGTCCCCCCCGCCTTGTCCCTCACGGTCGGTTCAGCCGTGGTCGTCCCGTTCGGGGCGCAGTCGGCGGTCGGCTACGTCGTCGGGCTGAAAGAGGACTGCCCCCCGGAGATGGCGGCGAAGATCAAGCCGGTCGCGGCGCGGATCGAGAACGCGCCGGGCTTCGACGAGGGGATGCTGGCCCTGGCGCGTTGGGTGGCGGAGCAGACGCTGTGCGATCTGCGGGACGCCTTGCGGCTCATCGTGCCCGAAGTCATGTCGTCGCAGATCAAGACGACGCTGATGCTGGCCGAAGACTGGGAAGAGCGGCTGACCGGGTCGCGGGCCGCCTCACAGAAGGATTTGGCGGCGGCCCTGGCCGCCCTGGGCGGATCGGCGGAACCGGGGCGGCTGGCGAAAGCCTTGGGGCAGGCGAAGCCCGGCCCGGCCCTGGCCGAACTGCGGAAGAAGGGCATCGTGACCGAGGAGCGGACGGTCAAGCGGCCCCCCGCCCGGCGGAAGATGGTGCGGCTGCTGCGGCTGGCGGTGGACGCGGACGTGGCCGGGGAAGAAGCGGCGCGCTTGGAACGGGCGGGCGCGGCGCGTCAGGCGCGGCTGCTGCGGGCGCTGGCGACGGCGGAGGAGGAAGGCCGGGCGGCGAAGATGCCGTCTTCCGGCCTGGCCGTCGGCGCAAGTGCGGGGGCAGCGGCGAAGGCATTAGGAGAAAAGGGATTGGCGCGCTACACCGAGGTGCCGAGCCGGCGCGATCCGTTCCAGTTTTTCGGCTTCGTGGCGGGCGACGCGCCGCCGCTGACCGACGCCCAGGCGCGGGCAACGGGCGAGATCGGGCGACGCCTTCAGGCGCGGGACGGGCGGACGCTGCTGCTGTACGGAGTCACGGGTTCGGGCAAGACGGAGGTCTATTTAGATGCCGTCGCGCGGACATTGGCGCTGGGGCGGAACGCGCTGATTCTGCTGCCTGAAATCGGGCTGACGGCGCAGGTGCTGGACCTGTTCAAAGCGCGCTTCGGGGCGGATGAAGTGGCCGTGCTGCACTCGGCCCTGTCGCTGGGCGAGCGGCACGACGAGTGGCGGCGGATACAGTCGGGTGAGGCGCGCGTCGTGATCGGCGCACGGTCGGCTGTCTTTGCGCCGGTGCCCCAATTGGGGCTGATCGTGCTGGATGAGGAGCACGACGGGTCGTACAAGCAGGACTCGAACCCACGCTATCATGCGCGGGATGCCGCCCGGTTCCGGGCCGCGCAGACCGGGGCCACGGTCGTGCTGGGCAGCGCGACACCCTCTTTGGAGAGCTTTTACCTCGCAAGGGCGGGCGAGTACGGGCTGATCGAGTTGTCCGAGCGCATTGACAGCCGCCCGCTGCCGCCCGTGGTCGTGGTGGACTTGCGCGAGGAGATGAAGCCCCCCCCCGCCCCCAATTCTGGGGGGGCAAGAGAAGAGGGCGCGATGAATCGCGCCCCTAAGGGCGTTTCTCCTCCGGCTCCCCCCCCGTCAACGGTGGCAGGGGCGGGGGGGGCTATGCGCCCCGAACCTCCCCCGCGCAGCGTCTTCGGGGCGGATTTGGCCGCCGCGCTGGGCTGCTGTCTGGAGCGGCGCGAACAGGCGATTTTGTTCCTCAACCGGCGCGGGTTCGCCTCGTTCCTGCTCTGCCGGGACTGCGGGTTCACGTTCCATTGTCCGAACTGCGACGTTTCGCTGACCTACCATCACGCAGGCCGCTACCTCCAGTGCCACCACTGCGACTTCCGGCGGCGCGTCCCGGATGTCTGCCCCAAGTGCGGCGGGCTGCGGCTGCGCCCATTCGGGGTCGGGACGGAGAAGGTGGAAGACGCCGTCCGCCAGCAGTTCCCGCGCGCGCGGACCCTGCGGATGGACCGGGATACCATGTCCCGCAAGGGTGCCCACGCCGAGACGCTGCGGGCGTTCAAGCGGGGTGAGGCGGACATCCTCATCGGGACGCAGATGGTCGCCAAGGGGCTGGACTTCCCCAACGTCACGCTGGTCGGGGTCGTCAGCGCGGACACGGCCCTGAACATCCCGGACTTCCGCGCGCCGGAGCGGGCGTTCCAATTGCTGACGCAGGTGGCGGGCCGGGCTGGGCGCGGCAAGATTCCGGGCAGGGTGATCGTGCAGACGTTCTCGCCGGAGCACGAGAGCGTGCTGTTCGCCGCTGGACATGATTACCTGGGCTTCTACGAGCAGGCCATCGGACAGCGGCAGGAGGTGGGGTATCCCCCGTTCGCGCACATGGCGAACGTCGTCTTCACGGACGAGTCCGAGGACGAGGCGCGCAAGCGCGGCTACCGGCTGGCGAACGTCCTGCGGGCGCATCTGGGGAGCGACTCGGACGTCACGCTGCTCGGCCCGGTCGCCTGCCCGCTGTCTCGCCTGCGCGGGCGGTATCGCTGGCACCTGGCCCTGCGCGCGCCCGCGAAGGAGACGCTGCTGGCGCTGCTGCGGGCCGCCCTGGCGGACCTGACGGCGGGGGAACGCTTTGGGCTGTCTCTGGACATGGACCCGCTCTCCATGCTCTGATTCAATGCTTTTTTTGTGCTATAATAACCGGCAATGACCGACGGGGGAGAAAACGCGATGGCGAAAGCCGCGGGCAAGCTGACCGATCTGATCCGCAAGGACGACCCGATCGTCAAGTACGATGAGGCGCAGGGAGTCCATCTGCTGCGCCAGAGGTCCAAGCCGGTCTTGGGCGTCAACGAGGACGTGGTGGATCTGGTCGCGCACATGGAGCGCATCATGCGCGCCGCCAACGGAGTCGGGTTGGCCGCGCCGCAGCTCGGCATCTTGCAGCGGATCTTCGTGTATGACACCGGCGACGGCTTCCAAGCGGTTGTTAACCCTAAGATTTTGGGGCGCAAGGGCGAGCAGGTTGGCATCGAAGGCTGCCTGTCCATCCCCGGCTTGCAGGGCGATGTGGTGCGGGCTAATGAGGTCGTCGTCAAAGGCACGGACCAGTTCGGCAAGCCCGTGCGGATCCGCAGCGAGGGCCTGACCGCGCGGGTCATCCAGCACGAGAACGACCACCTAGACGGCATCCTCTTCATTGACCGCAACCCGACCGATCTGCACTGGGTCACGGCGGAAGACGAGGACGCCGAGGAAGCCGCCGGCACGGCCGGGCAAACGCGAGAATAGTGAAATAAGATGCGCCTTCTGTTCCTGGGGACATCACCGTTCGCTGTTCCCACCCTGCACCGGCTGATCACGTTCCCCGACCATGATGTGCTCGCCGTTATCACGCAGCCGGACCGGCCCTCGGGGCGCGGCGGCAAGATGGCCGCGTCCCCCGTCAAGGCGGCCGCCCAAGCCGCCGGTCTGCCGCTGCTCCAGCCGGAAAAGGTGCGCGCGAAAGACTTCGCCCAGACGGTTCGGGACCTCGCGCCTGAAGCCATTGTCGTGGCCGCGTTCGGCCAGATCATCCCCCAGCGCGTCCTCGACATCCCCGCTTTGGGCTGCATCAACGTCCACGGCTCCCTGCTGCCGCGCTGGCGCGGCGCGGCCCCGATGCAGTACGCGCTCATGGCGGGCGACGCCGAGACCGGCGTTTCCACCATGATGATGGACGCCGGCCTGGACACGGGCGACATTCTGCTGCAAGAGGCGATGCCGCTGGACGGGATCGAGAACTTGGGGGCGCTGGAGCCGCGCCTGGCGGAGATAGGGGCTGATCTCCTCCTGCGGACGCTGGACTCGCTGGGGCGCGGCGACTGCCCGCGCACCCCGCAAGACGCGGGCGGCGTGACGCTGGCCCCGTCCCTATCGCCGGACATCGGGCATCTGGAGTGGAATCGGCCTGCCCACGACCTGCACAATCTGGTGCGCGGCGTGACCCCCAAGCCCGGCGCATACACGCTCCGGCAAGGCAAGCGCCTGAAGGTCTGGCGCACCGAAGCCGTGGACAGCGCGGAAGCGGGCAGCGGCGCGCCGGGAACGGTTGAAAGTGTCGGCGCGGGTGGTATAACCATTCAGACAAGCAAGGGAACGCTGCGCCTGCTCGAAGTGCAGCCGGAAAGCAAGGGCCGCATGGCGGCGGATGCCTGGGCGCGCGGGGCGCGTGTCGCGGTCGGACAGACGCTGAAGTAGTAAGGAGCCGGGAATGGGATTGCAGGAGGAGCGGCTGGAACGGGGTATTGCCTACAAGCTTGAAGGCCGCTATGATGAGGCACTGGCTGAGTTTCAGAACCTTCTGACGGAGAACAGGGATCACGCCGAAGCTCACCATCAGCTTGGCCTTATCCTCGGCTTCATCGGCGATTTCGACACATCTCTGGCGCAATTGGAACAGGCGATCCGGCTTGACCCCAGTAACACCCTTTCGCGCAACGACCTCGCGCTGACGTATACCATGCTCGGCATGTATGACGAGGCCAAAGCTGAATTCGCCCGTGTTCTAGCCCAGGACCAGGGCAATGATGTGGCGCGGCGCAACCTCACCTACTTGCAGTGATGCCCAGGCTCTTTCGTCTCTTCCCTGCCGTGTTCACTGTGGCGGCGCTCCTCGTGCCGCCCTGCCTCCTGCTGTGGCCGGTCGTAGCCCACGGGGAAGCCTTCCTGCCCGCCGACCTTCTGCGCGACGTCGTCCCGTGGCGCACCGACAACCCCGCCTCGCTCGTCCCCTGGAACCCGCTGATGTGGGATGGCATCGCCGAGTTCTACCCCTGGCGCCTGTTCGCCGCTCAAACGCTACATTCGGGATACCTGCCACTGTGGAACCCGCACCAATTTTGCGGGACGCCGTTTGTCGCCAACTTGCAGTCGGCGGTCTTTTACCCGTTCAATCTCCTGTTCTGCCTCCTGCCCGTCGCCCAAGCCTTTGGCGTCAGCGTCCTGCTGCACTTGTTCCTGACGGGCGGCTTTGCGTACCTGTTCCTGCGCTCACCTGCTCTCGGCTTGGGGCGCGCGGCTTCCCTGCTGGGTGCGGTCGCCTGGCAGCTCTGTCACTGGCAGGTCGCCTGGCTCACCCTGCCGACGTTTCTGTGCGTCTCGGCCTGGCTGCCGCTGGCGCTGCTCCTCGTGGACCGGGCAGCCCATCGGCCCTCGGCCACGCGCGCGGTGCAGACGGGCCTGTGCCTGGGGCTGATGCTGCTGGCGGGTCATCTCCAGATCGCGCTCTACTGCTTCGGGCTGATTGGGGCCTATGCCGCCTTTCGCATCCTCCCGCGCGTCAAGACACAGTGGCCTGCCCTGCTCCGCTGCGCCGCGCTCACGCTGCTCCTCGCCTTCGGATTGGCCGCCCCGCAGCTCCTGCCGGCTTTTGAGCTGGCCCGCGTCTCGCACCGCGCGGGCGGGCCGCCGACCTGGGCGGCGTACCAGGGCTACGTCCGGCTGGCCGTGCCTCCGGTCAACCTGGTCACGCTGTTCCTTCCCGGCTTCTTCGGCAGCCCGACGCGCGGGACCTACTGGGGAGTTTACACCAATGGCGGGCCAGGGACGTACATGGAAAACGCCTGCTACGGCGGCGTCCTCCCCCTGCTGCTGGCCCTGGCCGGACTGGCGGCGACGGGGCGCGCGAGTGCGGCGACCCGCTTCTTTGCCGTCGCCGCCGTCATTTCTCTGCTGCTGGCACTAGGGACGCCTTTGAACGCCCTGCCGTTTTTCGGCCTCCCCGGCTTCTCCCAGACAGGTTCGCCGGGACGCATCCTCGTCCTGTGGTCCTTCTGCGTTTCCGTTCTGGCGGCGATGGGGGCGCAGGCCGCGCTGCAAGGGGAGTGGCGGGCGCTCGCTCGGGGCGCGGGTGCGTTCTTTGCCGCTTTTCTGCTGGCGCTTACTTATGCCGCCGTCTGGATCAGCCGCAATGAGCCATCCGGGTCATTGTCCGTTATCCTCAGCGCCGAGGGCGACCTGTGGCGGCTCCCTCTGGGCCTCCTGCTCGGCGCGGCGGCGGCCTTCTGGCTGTGGCGGCGCGGCAGCGTCAGGACGCCCGTTCTTGGAGGGGCGCTGGTCGTCCTAGTCGGCGTGGATCTGCTGGCGGCGGGTTATGGCTTCAACCGGACGACCGGACCGCAGAACGTGTATCCCGTGACGCCCCTCATCGCGTTTTTGCAGCGTCACCGCACCGAGGGCCGGGTCATGCCGATCAACCGGCACTGGAGCTTCGGCCCAACCAAGCCGCCGCCCGTCATCCTGCCGCCCAACACGGCGACGGTGTACGGCCTGGACGACACGCAGGGCTACGATTCGCTACTGACGGGGCAGTATTTTCAGTTCGCGGGCCGGATGGACGGCGGTTCCCCGGCCCCGCCGGAAAATGGAAACATGGTGTTTACCTATGGATACGGTTCGCGGGAGGCGCGGGAAGCGGGGGCGCGGTTTGTGGTGACACGGGAGCCTCTGCCGGGGGCGGCTCCTGTGTTTCAAGACGGTGGGGCTTACGTCTATGAGGATAAAGAGGCACTGCCACGCATCCGGGCGGCTTCGACGAGAGAGAAGTTTTTTCTGAAGCCCTCACCGCCGACTCGACTGACGTTTGAGGGTGATGGAGACCAGGACATGCCGGAGATCATTGTCGCGGACCAATGGTATCCCGGATGGCAGGCATGGTTCGACGGGACGCCCACGACGGTAATTCAAGGGCCATCTGTGTTTCGGACACTCACGCTCACGCCACAGATGAAGCAGAGGAGCCAGACGAAAGTTTATGCGGAGATGCGCTACGAGCCGGAGGCGTTTCGCGTGGGCCTCTACGCGCTGTGCCTGGCGCTGGGGGGGGCGGCGGCCATCACGACCGCCGCTGGGACCATCCATCTAAACCGCCGCCGCCGTCGCTCCTGACGGGGCCGATTTGGCGGCGGCCAGGGCTTCGTCTTCCGTCGCGTAGACACCGAAAATCGTGTTCAGGCGGGTGATCTGAAGCATCCGCTGAATGGAATCATTGCAGCCGGTCAGGTACAGCGCGCCGTCCAGGGGCCGCAGGCGCTTGGTGGCGGAAAGGAGCGTCCCGAAGCCACTGCTGTCCATGTACGTCACCTGGGTCATGTTGATGATGATGGCGGGCTTGTTCTCGTCAATCGCCGCGCTGACCGCCTCTTTGAACTGCGGCGTCGTGTAGATGTCGATCTCGCCGGTGATATCCAAAACGGGAATGCCGTCCAGATGCCGCAGGCTGGTTTCTATCCGCATGGTCTCCATGAATTGAGTCTTCTCCTGGGAAATGTGCAAAAAGGTGAGGCTTAGGGCTATTTACCCAATATGACGGAAAATAAACGGGGCGAGCAGGATGAGATCGAGGGTCAGTGAGATCGCCCAATGCGCGAAGAAGCCGTACACGAAGGAGCGGGTGCGGAGAGCCAGGACGCCGAGGATCAGCCCGCCCGGCAGGGCGCTGAGGACTTCCACGGGCGGCTTCGAGGCGCCGGGGACGTAGGACCAGTGCAGCAGGGCGAACAGCAGCGCCTGGATAATCACCGCCCCCCACGCGCCGAGGCGGCTCTTTTGCAGCCCGAACAGCAAAAACCCCCGAAAGAAGAACTCCCAGCAGAACATATAAAAGCCCATCGCCAGCTCGTAATACAGCAGCGCTTTGAGGCTCACACGTTGATTAAAAAAGACCGGTCCGACGCCGGACAGAGTGCGGCTGAGGCGGCCAAACAAATACTGCTGCTGGAACTGTGTGTGAAACGAGGGGATGCTGACGGCTACCGCCAGGAGGAGCACCATGACGACCCAGGCGATCAGAGTCCATTTGAGACCAAGCCGCCGGTCGCCGCGCGTCAGGCCGAACTGGCTCGGCTCGGATTTCAGCACGAGAAGGATAACGACGAGGGGCAGCCAGAGGCATAGCCCCGTATTGATGAACCAGTAGGCTTCTGGAGACTTATCATCGGGGTTGGTGAAGAAGAGGTAGGCGGCGATGAGTACGCCGACGAGGAACGTGACCAGCCCCGTGGCCCCTTCCCCTCCCCGCCCGCCGGACTTCTCGCCGGCCTCCCCGCCCGTGCGGGCTGCTCGTGTTTTTGACGCCATACGCGGCTTAGATTCGACGCCGACACCTATGTCCCCTGCGCGAGTTTTTCCCGCGCCTGACGCGCGCCGGCCAAAATGGCAGGCGCCTCCAGCGTCGGCCAAAGACAGTTGTCATACAGCATTTCGCCGTTGCAAAGGGTCAGGAGAACGTCGTCGGCGCGGGAGGCATAGACCAGGGCGGCGTAGGGGTCGGTGGCGGGGACAGCATGGGGACGGTCCAGGCGGACGGCGATCAGGTCGGCGCGCTTGCCCGGCGTCAGAGAGCCGGTTCGACTTGACAACCCCATCGCTTCGGCCCCGCCTAATGTCGCCATACGCACGACATCGCGCGCGGTCACGATTTCCACTTCTTGCTGCACGGCCCGCTGTATCAGCAGGGCGAAACGCATCTCCTCGAACAAGTCCAGAGCGTTGTTGGAAACGGCGCTGTCCGTGCCCAGGCCGAGGCGCAGGCCGGGGGTTCGGAGCCAGGTCGCCAGCGGCGCGACTCCCGCGCCCAACTTGGCGTTGCTCTTGGGGCAGTGGATGATCGCCGCGCCCGTAGATGCCAGCAGGGCGATGTCTGCCGCCGTCTGGTGAACGCAATGGACGGCCAATGTCTGTGGGCCGAGCGCACCCATGTCGTGGGCATACTGCGTCGGTGTGGCTTTTGGCGCTTCCCAGGTGATGCCGCGCCGCGCGTACATCTCGGCGAACGGACCTGCCCCATGCTCCGTCAGCGCGCTTTCGGAGGCCGACTCGGCGATGTGGATGCTGGTCGGCAGCCCCTCCCCAGCCACATAATCATTGATGGCCGCGAACAGGGCCGGGCGGATCGTATACAGCGCGTGCGGCGAAACGCCGACTCCTACCCGCTCTGAAGCAAGACCCCGGTGCGCCGCGACTTTTGCCCGCAGGCTGTCTAGAATCGGCGCGACCGGCTCCCGGTCGTCAATGCCGAACAGCTCTTGATAGACGACCCCGCGCAGGCCGCACTCGGCGAGGACGCGCATCGTGACGCCTGTATCGGTGTTGTCCCCCAACGTTGTAATGCCGGCTGCGAGGCATTCCAGTGCGCCCAAGCGGGCCGACCAGAGCCAGTCCTCCACCGTCAGCGCGGCTTTGGCCGCCGTGAGGGCGCGTATCCAGGGAAAAAAAGGCACGTCTTCGAGGAAGCCGCGCAGGGCGGTGTACTCGAGGTGGCTGTGGGCGTTGACCAGGCCGGGCATGAGGACCGCGTCGCCGAAGTCCCGGCGCTCACAGGCGGGCGTTTGGACTGGTCGGACGGCGGCAAGAACGCCGTCTTCGACGATTACCTCGCCGTCCTCGATGGGCGCGGCGTCTATGGGCAGGACCCAGCGGGCGGCATACACGGCGACGGCCATATCAGTAGTGCCTGAGCTGGAGCCGCCAGGTCTGCCCGAACTGCGCGATGTTCTGGTTGACGACATGGCCGTCGCCCATCAATTCGTTGTAGCGCTTCTGGCTGACCTGGAAGCCGCCATGCCACGATCCGCTGCCGTCCATCAGGACGTTGACCTCGGCGTTCTCGTGCGGATTGTTCGCGCTGTCGTAGGCGATCAGGGAGCCGTACTTGGTCCCGAGGAGGGCGATCTCCGTCCGGTACAGGTAGGACGTCCCGTACTTCCCAAATGCGGTCGGCGTTGCATCAATGGGGATGGGGTAGCCGCCGGCGTAGGTGCTGATGTCCAGGCCGGAGTAGCCGCCGTCAGCGGGGCAATGCCATAGCTCCGGGCTGTGAATGTAGGGCGCGAGGATGACATGGAGAAACGGCATCTGATGCACCTGCGCCTGATAAGGCGAGCCGGTCCAAATGTCGGGGCTGGCGTACTGGTCGGAAGGGTCCGTACCGGCGGGATACAGGTCGTCGGCGTCATCGGCGTACAGCGAGATCGCCATCCCGATCTGGCGCAGGTTGGAGATGCAGGCGGTCTGGCGCGCGCGCCCACGGACGGAAAAGAAGACAGGCAGCAGGATCGCCGTCAGCATCGCGATGATGCTGATGACGACCAGAAGCTCGATCAAGGTAAAAGCCTGAGACCCGCCGCGCCGCTGTCGCATGGTGCCGTTCTTCCTAATCAGAGTTCATCGCGGTACTCGCGCAGACGGGCCGCGTACTGCGGGAACGCGACGGCAGGGTCGGCCAGGGCGGGCATCCAGCGCTTCTCCCATTCCAGGTTGAGCCACCCGTCATAGCCGCCGCCCTTCAGCAGACGCAGCATTTCTAAAATGGGGATGTCGCCCTCGCCCAGCAGGCAGTATGTCCCGCCCGGGGTGCTGTCTTTGACATGAGTCTGCTCCACATACGGGCCGAGCGCGGCAAAAGTTTCCTCCGGCGCCTCCCCGTGACGGAACGGGTGATGCAGGTCCCAGAGTGCCCGGACATGGGAATGGTCTGCCAGACGCAGCACCTCGGCGACCTGCGCCCCGGTCGAAAACGCATCATGCGTTTCCAGCACGACCCGAACGGTTCCCGTCTGCACGGTTCCCGTCTGCGCGGCGTGGTCCCCCAATTCCGCCAGGGCGGAGGCCACGCGCTTTGCGGCTTCGGAGCGCTCGGCCTCGCTGCCGATTCCACCGCCGAAGACGCGGACCGTGGGTGCTTTGAGCGCGGCGGCCAGATCAACGGCGCGGCGACCTTCCTCGAGGTCACGCGCCCGCGCCGCCGGGTCGGGATCGGCGAAGGAGCAGGAGGTGTCCAGCCCACATATCGTCAGCCCGGCATCCGCGAACCGCCGCCGCGTCTCCTCAACGGCAGAGGGAGCGAAGGCCGGCGACTGCGTGAGGTCAAGATCCGGCCCCAGCCCGCGCAGCTCGACGCCCTCATACCCATAGAGGGGCAGGCGGGTCAGGATTTCGTCCAGTGTCCAATCGGGACAGCCGAGGGTGGAGACGCCAAGTTTCATGCCGTCTCTTTTCACCGACGTTCGCGTGAATTCCTGCCGACAAAAAACGGGCCTGCCGGATGGCAGGCCCGTCTTCGGCTGAACGTCAGCGCACGCGGCGGTGGGTGCGGTGGCCGTAATAGCGGTGATAGCGGGCGCGCTGGTCACGCCGCGCCTGCGACTGGCTTTGGCTGTGGCGATCCTGCTCATAGCGGTTCGCTGAGTAAGCGGCGCCTGCCGCCCCCAGCACGGTAGCGGTGCTGTTGTGCTTGAGCAGCCCGTAACCCGCGACCGCCGCCCCGGCGACGCCGAGATTGCGCCACTGGTTCTTGTTGCTCTGGCGGCTTGACTGGTCCGCGTGCGCCGCCAGGGGCGCAAACGCCGCCGCCGCGACCGTCGCCGCCAATCCTAACATGGTCCATGTTTTTGCTTGCTTCATGGCTGTAAATCCCTTCCTTCATACGTCTGCCCTCCGACCGGAGGGGCCGGGAGCTGTTCCGCTTCTGTCTTAGAAAGACGGACATGAACGACGTTTTGTTCCACCCGGACGACCTGTTCCCCCGGCACAAAAGCTTGTTTTAAACCAAATAACCCGTGGGCAAGGACGATGCCCCGGAAAACGTCCACGCCTTTGTCGGCGACCACTTCCGCGACCGTTCCCAGGTCCCCATCGGTGCCGCGCACGATCATGCCGCGCTCGATCAGCATGTAACTTCCAGCTTCCATACCATAGAATTACCCACCCGCCCTGCGAACAAAACCGCTCGGTTGACAGCCATGCCTCCCACGTCGTATAATGTCGTATAATAGGGCCGTGGCAGAAACCGCATCAAGGACAGGTGCCGGAGTGGTCATAACGGAATCGTCTTGAAAACGATCGAGGATGTCAAAGTCCTCCGTGGGTTCGAATCCCACCCTGTCCGCCATCATGCCTTCCCCGTCCGCCGCGTCAATGACCCTCTGACCCCTCGCTTTATATGCCGCCGTATCGCCGCTCCATCAGCATGGCATCGTTGCCCCCGACGAAGCCCAGATGCTGCTTAAGCGCAACCATGTTTACTACCTGACAGACTCACTAGGTTTTGAGGAACCTTTTTGATATCCCTTGACTTTCCCATAGTCGTTGCCCATAATACTGTCGGAGGCTTTGAGGCGCGCAAGCGTCACATTGCCTTTTTCTATTCTTCCCCATTCTCTTTCGCGCGCAGATCAAAACAATTGCGAAACTTCCTATTGTGTAACCTGCTCTCGTCGTCACTGAGCGAGGCTGAAACACAACAGAGTTTGTGATGCAGTGTCTGCGGCGCAATAGCTCACCAGCATATTTTCATCATCCACGGCCTGCAAAACACAGTTGAACAGAGGCTTCTCGCTGATTGGGAGCTTTTGGACAACATCGCCTGTGCGGATGTCCACGATCCAGATTGCGTAGAACTCGGGTTGATTGTCTGCTGTTTCTCCTGTAGAAGATAAAGGGATGGCGATGCGAAAGAAAAGGTGAGGGGCGTGGTATACAAGCCCCATCGGTGTATATGCCTTCGGCTGCCCAGAAAAGTCGAGCGTCCACACAAGTTGACCCTGCTGGTTTTCCAAGAACAACTGCGTGGGCATAAAACCGACGATATTGCCTTCCGGCACTTCGGGTTTATCCGGCGTACCGGCGCGAAGCGACCCATATTCGCCGCAGTCAACAGACCGATAACGTCGCAAGTGATATGCCGCACCGGCGCGTCTCTCCATCTCTGAACTGTCTGGCTCTGTTGTGCCGATTTCGGAGCCATCTGTAGGGCTCACCAGACGCCCGCTTTCAGTCACAATTGCGCCCGCCTGAAGATAGAGCGGGCTATCGCGTAACTCATTGCGGAAGTCAGGCACGGCATCAAGCAAGCGTGTAAATCGGCCCCACCAGCCTCTGCCATGAGAAGTCCAGAGAAGTTCCCCTGCCTCCAGACTGAGGCCATAGATGCCGTAGTCCCAGATAAGCGGGCTGTCATAGGCGCGGCGTTCCGAGGCGACGATGACGCCGTTTTCCACGCCGTAGACACGGTTTGGCCGCCCCACTTTTCGTTCCCAGATTAAATTTCCCGTGCTCCTCTCCAGGCAGGACCAGGGCTTTGGCGACTCGTTAGAACACAGGACATGGTGTGGGAGCAATTCCACCAACATGGCGCTGTCGTAAAAGGACGGCTTTTCGCCCGGAGGACGCCAAAAGGCAAACGTGCGTCGCCAGACCGGCACCGAGTTTACCACGGTTGACTCAGCCTCATTCTTTTGACTGACGTTCTGTGGAGTGCTCGTCAACCAGGCGGGCCGTTCATAAACAGGCGGATTGGCAATGGCCTGTTGTTGGAGTATTTCCAGCCAGTATTCCACCACAAAACCTCCAACAGAGAGGTTATGGCTGTTCAGCAGCCACCGCCGCGCTTCCGCAGCAGTTGACCACAATTTGACTCTTTGGCCTTCCAAAAGAAGTAACTTGATTTCTGGTGGAAGAGGCGTTCGTTTTGCTCGCTCACGCGCTACCACAAAATACAAAAATGGTAGACCAAAGAACACCCCCAGGAGAAACGGCATCTCGTCTATCTTCCGGTCGAAAAACCACAATGCGCCGAACATCAGCCCGACAAAGCCACCTGTGAAAGCAAAAATCAGCAGAATGACTTTTACTGCGACCATTATGGGAGTCGGCGGTGCAAAAGCCCGAACTGCTTCTTTCGGTCTGCTTGGTATTCTCATAGATGAGATAACGTTAGGCATTAGCTATTGGTTTCGTGGACACCAGATACAATTTCGCTTGATAAAATGTTCCATTTCGATGATTCATGGGAACAATGGCCGTAGATGTTTTGTTAAGAAGGTTGACAATGCCACGCTCAAGTGATATAATGAGCGGCGGTAGGATTTAACAGAGAACTTAAACAGAAGAGACCATAAGGGAGCATCGGAACACCAATGGCAAAGACAGTAGGAATTGATCTCGGAACGACTAACTCGTGCGTCGCCGTCCTCGAAGGCGGCGAGCCGACCGTCATCGCCAACGCCGAGGGCGCGCGGACGACGCCCAGCGTCGTCGGCTTCACCAAGACCGGCGAGCGGCTTGTGGGCAGCGCGGCCAAGCGGCAGGCGGTCGTCAACCCCGACCGCACCGTCATCTCCATCAAGCGCAAGATGGGCACGTCGGACAAGGTGACGATTGACGGCAACGCGAACACGCCGGAGCAGATCTCGGCGATGATCTTGCAGAAGCTCAAGACCGACGCCGAGGCGTATCTCGGCGAGAAGGTGGACAAGGCGGTCATCACCGTCCCCGCCTACTTCAACGACGCCCAGCGCAACGCCACCAAGGACGCCGGCCGCATCGCCGGTCTGGAAGTCCTACGGATCATCAACGAGCCGACGGCGGCCTCGCTGGCGTATGGGCTGGACAAGAAGAAGAACGAGACGATTTTGGTTTATGACCTGGGCGGCGGCACGTTCGATGTGAGCGTCCTGGATGTGGGCGACGGCGTCTTCGAAGTGCGCTCGACGGCGGGCGACACGCGCCTGGGCGGCGACGACTTCGACCAGCGCATCGTGGACTTCGTGGCCGACGAGTTCAAGAAGGACCAGGGGATTGACCTGCGGAAAGACAAGCAGGCCATGCAGCGGATGCGCGAGGCGGCGGAGAAGGCCAAGATCGAGCTGTCCAACGTGGTGCAGACGACGATCAACCTGCCGTTCATCACCGCCGACGCCGAGGGTCCGAAGCACCTGGACGTGAACCTGTCTCGCGCCAAGTTCGACGAGCTGACCCGCGACCTGGTGAAGCGGACCGAGGAGCCGTTCACGCGCGCCCTGGCCGACGCCGGCATCGAGGCCAAGGATGTGGATGAGATCATCCTGGTCGGCGGCTCGACCCGCATCCCGGCCATCCAAGACCTGGTCAAGCGGCTCGGCGGCGGCAAGGAGCCGAACCGCAGCGTCAACCCGGACGAAGTGGTCGCGGTCGGCGCGGCCATCCAGGCGGGCGTCCTGGGCGGCGAGGTCAAGGACGTGGTCCTGCTGGACGTGACGCCGCTGTCTCTGGGTATCCAGACGCTGGGCGACATGTTCACCAAGCTGATTGACCGGAACACGACCATCCCGACCCGCAAGTCCGAGGTCTTCTCGACGGCCGCCGACGGCCAGACGGCCGTAGACGTGGTGGTCTATCAGGGCGAGCGCCAGGTGGCCTCGCAGAACAAACTGCTGGGCCGTTTCCAGCTCACGGGCATCCCGCCCGCCCCGCGCGGGGTCCCGCAGGTCGAGGTCACGTTCGACATTGACGCCAACGGCATCGTGAACGTCTCGGCGAAGGACCGCGCGACCAACAAGGAGCAGCGGATCACCATCTCCGGCGCGGGGACGCTGGACAAGGCTTCGGTCGAGCGCATGATCCGCGAGGCGGAGCAGCACGCGGCCGAGGATGCCGATCTGCGCGACAAGGCGGAGGCCAAGAACCAGGCCGACCAATTGGTTTATCAGACCGAGCGGCTGATCAAGGACCTGGGCGACAAGCTGCCGTCCGACGAGAAGGGCAACGTCGAGAGCGCCATCGCGAATGTCAAGTCCGCGCTTGAGGCCGGCGATACCAGCCGCATCAAGGAGGCCACCGAGCAGTTGCAGCAGGCGTCGTACAAGCTCAGTGAAATCCTGTACCGCCAGTCCGATCCCGGCCCGTCGCCGGACGGCGCTTCGTCCAATGGCTACCACGCCGACGGCGAGGGCGCTGCGGAGCATACGGAAGAGGCCGCCCCGCACGAGGATGTCATTGACGCCGAGTTCAAGAGCGAGTAACGTGCGCTTGAGACCGGCACTTCCAGTGCCGGGGCAATTAGCTGCCACAAGAGCGGCACAAATCAAGAGCGGCGCGGGACAACCCCGTGCCGCTCTTTTGTTTGGCCTTTTGCTTATTGCACGAGGATGACGGTGGTGGCGGTGTTCGAGCGGCCCTGCGTGTCGGTGACGTAGCACAGCACTGTGTCTGCTTCGGGCGCAGCGGGCGCAGCGGGCGCAGTGAAGGTGGCCTGGGCGGGGTTGGCAGCGCTTTGAACCACTTTGCCCGTTCCGGCAACGACCGAGAAGTGGTAGGTCACGGGGCTGTTGTCCGTGGTGATGGCGGTGAGGAGGTCGGTCTTACCGGGCTGGACGATTCCGGAGGCCGGCGTCAGGCCGAGGGTCAGCGCGGCGGTCGCGGGCGCCCCAGCGCGCAGCGTGACGGTGCGCGCCACCGAGTCGCCGCGCACGTTGGTGACGGTGCAGGTGACTAGCGTGTCGCCGTCGGTCGTGGGCGTATTGCCGGCGGTGCTGGTGTTGTTCTGGGTGGTGACGGTTCCATTGATGCCGGACCAGGCGAACGTGAGCGGGCTGTGGTTGGGGTCGTGGGCGGTGCAAACGAGGGACGTGAGCGAGTTCGTGGGCGCCACGACGACAGGGACGGCCGTGCCGGAAAAGACGACAGCGGCGCCGTTGGCCGTGAAGCTGTCTATCACGGGCGTGGTGCTGGTCGGCAGCGAAGCGCCGCCCCCGCCGCAGCCGGGCAGGACAGCGGCCGTCAGGACAAAAAGGAGCAGCCCGAAGAGCAGGCGGCGCAAGGGAACGCTGAGGATTTGCGGCATCATGCTCCATGATAACAGAAATGTCAGCGGTCGTCAAGACATTCCCGCCTCAGATTCGGCGGCGCGGTGAAACGCGGCTGCAACAAAATGGGCGGTCGCGGGTCTACTATGATGCCATAGTGACATAATGCATGTGCAGGCGGAAGGGTAGCGATGGGCTTCCTGGAAAACCTGAAGACGCAGGTCCGCTGGACCAACACCTATCAGCTTCTGGCGGAATGTAGAGGGGCTGGCGCAGCGCCGCCGGGCGCACGACCGTCTACTTGCCTCGCTTCCACGGTTACCGGGGCGAGTGGGGCCGCCGCACGGACGGCGGTGCTGCTGTGGAGTAGTGAGACGGCACGACGAAAGGACGCATTGATGATGAAGAACACATGGGCAAGGGTTGCAGCGACGATGCTGCTCTGCCTGCTGCTGGCAGTCGCGGGGCTGGCGCGGGGCGGCGGGGGTGGGGGACACGGCGGGGGCGGATCGTTCGGGGGCGGACACAGCTCCTTTGGCGGGGGCGGATCGTTCGGAGGCGGGAGCCGGTCGAGCGGGTCCTTCGGGGGCGGGTCACGCTCGTTCGGCGGCAGCTTTGGGCGGTCGGGGTCGTTCGGCGGAGCGCGCGGGTCGGGCCTGGGAAACCACGTCTCGTCCTACGCCACGCGTACGCCGGTGACGAGTCGGAACATGTCCTACGGGGGGCAGATGGGCAGCGCGCGCTACTACGGCGGCTGGTCGGACTATTCCTACGGCTGGGCGCATCCGGCGTGGTATATGTACACGCCGTTCCACCCCGCCTTCTACTACGGTCCCCCGGTCTATTACGGCGGGTCCTACTATCCGGGGCAGTTCGACTTCCTGCACCTGCTGATCACGATCGTCCTGGTGCTGGCGGCGGTCTGGCTGGTCGTGAGCATCTACAAGAAAGCGCGGGCATGACAGCTTGGTGAGCCGCCCGGAGCCTTGACGTCGGCGTAGCCCGGCCCGCCGCCCGCTGCATCGGTCTCTGCCGGCAACGCCGCGGTCAGTCCTGTCTCCAGTGGCCCTTTCGACGCTTCGGGTGTTGGCCCCGCCCCCGTTTCGCCTCCTGTCCCAACCGCCGCGCCAGGGCAGGCCCTGCTTCCCTCATTCCCTGGCACGACGGATGGCGCTCAGACACTGCCCGCCGCGCCACCCACGTCTTTCTTGCTGGTGACGCCGGGAGCCAAGCCGCTGCTGCTGACGGCCGGCGGCGCGTTGATACTGGCCGCCCGTCAAAACCTGGGTATGCTGGCGGCACTCCGAGAGGCGGTGGCGACCCGATCCGGCGTCCGGTCCGCCTCCGCGCTGTCCCCGCCGATCTTCACGGTCGAACCGGCCTTGCAGATGGGCGGCACGACGGACGGCTTTCTGTTTCAGCAGCCGCTGGAGCTGAACGGGGCGCGTGATGCACGTGCGAGTGTCGCGCGCGCAGCTACGGCTGACTCAGGCCCAGGCTTTGGTGCAGCTCCAGGCACTGGTTTATACGACCCGCCTGAACTTCTACGCGCTGGCCCAGGCACAGGAGTGCCTGCGGCTCGCGCAGGACCTGCGGAAAATCGCCGAACAATTTGACGTAATCGCCCGCACCCAAGTCGCGCTGGGTGCGCGACCGGGGATTGATCGGCTTCCGCGCAGGCGCGATGACGATCATCGCTGTGCTGGAAGCGCAGCGCACCCACCGTGCCATTCTCGGCGAGCGGCTGGATGCGCTGACACAGACCGCGCCGGCTCAGGCGGGACTGGACCGGGCGGCGGGAGTCGTCCCGCCTGCCTTGCTGACGCAGATGCGGCGCGATTTGGCTTCGGGGGAATATCCGAAAACTTTCTGGGTGCGAAAGAACTGGGTGCGAAATGAGGGGCCTGTGGCTACGGATAATAGGAATCGTGCTGCTTGCCCTCGTGCTGGCGGCCGGCGGGTACTGGGCCGGGCAGGGCCAGGCGCAGGCCATGTACCATGACGCCCTACTGCGGCGCACCACGGCGGGTGAGGAGCTTGGGCGGCAGACGCGGCTGGGGCAATTGGGGGAATACGGCCGCTCCGCGCTGCTCACCGCCCGGATTAATTTCCAGCAGGTGCAGGGGGAGATACAGGCGGACAAGAACGCCGTGAACGTCCAGCAGCCGTTCGCCACCGCCGTCATCGGCGGCCTGATCACCTCCACCTTCCTGACCCTGTTCGTCCTGCCCACCCTCTACGCCTGGTTCGAGAAAGATGACGAAGACAAAAACGATGAAGACAAAAACGGGGCGGGCCGCAATGGGTCGAATGGGTCTCACCGCCCGCAGCCCGAAGATCATGATCTGGTGCCGGTGCTCTCCGCCCTGCCGGAACCCCGGCAGCCTCTTCTCAGCGGGAGCAAGCCTAGCGGATGAGTGCCCTGTAAGGAGTTCAAGGAGCGCCTACCAGTCCCGGCGCGCCTGACAGCCGACCCAGCCTGCGCCTGTGCGGTGTCAAGCGCCTGTGCCTGCCTCAGCATCTGTTGTAGGTCTCCACCTGAATAGCCACCGCGCCCCGCGCCGCCGGGCAAGGCGGGGACGGCATGACTGGCACCAGAGCAGTCATCGGCGGATGAGCGTGGACACGGCTCGTTGGAACACAGATTGTTCAATCGCACGCAGGCGGCCTACCTAGATAAAGCTGAACCCGAGATAAAGCTGAACCCGACAACGGGGATCACTGCCAGGAACGTCACCGCCAGGAACTGCTGACCTGAAGCCCGTAGCGGCGGCTGTCCGGCTCGATGACCGGCGACAGGATCAGGCCGCGCGGCGCCGACATCTCCAGCCGTGCCGTGCCGTACCCGATCAAGGCTCCGGCGGCCACGTCCCGCTCGTAATGCCGGTGCAGGCGGACCCGCGAGTATGAGATCAAGGTAGCCCCCAAATACCAGTATGGGGCTTGCTTCGGGTGCAGGCTGCTCTCCGCCGTGGCGGCGGCGAAGGCGGCGGTGGCATGGCCGCTGGGGAAGCTGTCGTGGGCGTTCGAGTCGGGGCGCTTCTCGTGGAACAGGTTCTTGAGGCCTTCGCTCAGGATGACGCTGGTGCCGATGGAGTCGGCCACGCGCAGGGCATGGTTCCGGCCATTGCTCCCGTCGGAGAGCAGGGGCAGGCCCACGGCGGCGGCCAGGTACAGAATGTTTCCGGAGTCAGAAGCGAAGTTCGATGCACGCCGCGCCGGGGAGTCGGCGCGGGCCGCTGGAACAGAGAATGCAGACCAGGAGAACACAAAGCATAGGCCAGTTGCCAGTGCGGTTCGTCGCGGGCCACTCGCGCTTCTTTTGATGAGAGCGGGGGTATAGATCATGACCGTAACCTTCCACGGTGCGTCAGGCTGGCAACGCATCCCTCATAGGACCACTTGATGCTCGGCCTATCTGATCTGCTCGGCCTATTTGGCGCTCGTGTAGCGCTGTAGATAGCTGCCGCCAGCGCCGCCATAAGAAACCCAGACGTCGCCCGTCGCCGGGTCCAGGGCCAGCGTGTGCGCCCCCTTAGGCGATGGCACGTTGCCCAGGCTCAGGGCACCGCTCGCCGTCTCCTGGACGACAGACACGAAGCCGCGCGAGGCGCAGTAGACACGCCGCCGCTTGGGATCGAACGCAATTTGGTCGGTCCCTGGCGCGATTGCCACCGATGCGACCACCTTCCCCGTCTTCAGGTCAAGCACGGCGAGCACCCCGTTTCCACCCGCCGAGAAGAGGCGCCCGGTGGCCGGGTCGATCACCAGCCCGTGCGGCGACTTCGCCGGGGCAGTAGGCCAGGTGGCGACCACCATGTTCGTCGCCGGGTTGATCACGTCCACGCAGTCCGCCGGCTTGATGTTCTGGTACAGCCGGTCCGTCCCGGCGTCGTAGGCCAGCGCCTCCGGGGCACCGGGGATGGCGACGGTCCCGACGAGCTTCTCCGTCTTGGCGTCAATGACCCAGTCCTCGGCGCCGTCGTCGTGGGCGGCGTAGACCAGGCCGTTCTTGGGGTCGTACTTGATGTCATCCACCGGGCCGGTGACGGTGATCTCCCCGGTCTTCACGAGTGTTTTGTTGTCGAGTACCACGACCTTCTGATCGGCTCCGCCCGTGAACACCTTGCCGTCCGGGGCGTCCACCGCGACGCCCGCGACATCGCCGACGGCGCCGACGGCGACGTTCCGCACGGCGCCCGTCTTCAGGTTCAGGACGGTCAGCGTTTTGGTCCCGCCGTGGGTGGCATACAGGCGGTTCTGGGCGCGGTCCACGAGCATCCAGTCGAAGCCCCCCGGCCCGCCGGGAACCGTGACAGGGGGGTGCGGCACGAGGGGAGCCTTTCCGGCGGCGAGAGCCGTCAGAGCAAGGAGGAATGCCAGCAGGGCCAGCAAGAGGGCAGACGGGGGAAATCGCTTCATGGATGAGTGTCCTTCGGTATTCACAGCTTCGTTATGCGCGGGTTGCGTCGGTAGATATGGGTCGCACAGTGGCAGCCACATAGACCTGCCACACTGATGTAACTGACGTGACGCAAGCGGGGAGTGCTGTGGGGCGGGGGTGCCGTGGGATTGAAATCCCCGGCTGTGGGGCGCAGACGCCATCAATGACTTAATCCCCACCTGCGTGGGGACAAGACAAAGATTAGGAAAGACCGGGGAAACACCAGGACTGCCCTTCTCTTTGCCCTTCTCTTTGCCCGTTTCTTTGCCCGTTTCTTTTCTGTGCCCGCGCAGGCGGTCACTGGGCGTCTGCGCCCCACAGCCGAGGATTTCAATCCCACGGACGTTGCGCCACGGCATTTCCGCCTCACGGCATTTCTGCGCCACGGCATTTCTGCGCCACGGCATTTCTGCGCCACGGCACTCCCCGCTTGCGTCACCTCAGTGATGTAACTTTCAAAAACCAGTATACCCGTGCCTCTGCCGGGGGCGGGCGCGTATTAGAAAAAATTAATTCTGCTCTAATGTTGCTTTAATGTGGGCTTTAATGTGGGACGGGCATCATGGCGCATCCGGTAGTCTCCCCCGCGAATAGACTGACGGCGGCCTCCCAATCTCGACTACTCGAAACGGCGCGGAGCGCTTGCGCCCTCTCATCTCTGGGCGCATCATGGGGAAAGGGATGCACACTGCCGAGCGTCAGAGGGTCTAATGCATTAGAGAAAATTAATGTGGTTCTAATTCTTATTTAATGTTTTGCGGACATAATGGAGGAGCACGACGGCATCGGAATAAGAATTTTTGCATAACACTGCCAACAACGGGCTGCCAGCCCGAACACACATGGGTCTCCGCAACAGTATCAGTCGCACCGCCCTAAGAGGGCTGAGACGGTCCCTCTTGCGCCGCCAAGCGCGGATGGCTGTTCTCCTCGGCCTCGTTGCTGGTCTGCCTCTTTGCTCCTTCGGTCAAGGGACTGCGCCGCAGCCCCCGCCCGCACAGGCCGCCGGCCCTCCGGCCCTGACGCTCAACCAGGCCGTCTCGGCGGCGCTTGCTTCCAATCCTGCGGCGCGGGCGGCCGTGCAGCAGCTCGCTCAGGCGCAGGCCCGGCTCGGGCAGGTGCAGGCACAGCGCCGGTTTTCGATCACCTTCAACAGCACGGTGTCCGGTTCCAACGCCAGCGTGATCCAGCCCCCGCCGAGTTCGGAAACATTCGGGACGCTACAAAACACGCTGACCGTCCCGCTGCCCATCGGGCAGCGGGGCCTTTACACGGTCCGGCAGGCAGACCAGCAGCTTTCAGCCGCCCAGGCCCAGTACCAGGCGGCCCGGCTCGCGCTGGCCGGCCAGGTGACAGCCGCTTACTATGACTTGCTGCGGAAACAGGCCTTAATGGCTGTCGCCCAGCAGACTCTGAACGACGTGACCGGGCGCCCCATTGACGCACTGCCCAGGATTGCGGACATCACCGGTCCCCCCCGGTCCTGCCTTACACGCTAGTCCAAGCACTTGCGGTGCAGCGGGCCGCCGATGTCCGCGCCGCCGACGCGACCGTCCGCGCCGATGAGGCGGCTTTGGAAGCCGCCCGGCTGTACCGGGCGCCGGCCGTGTCCCTGCAGGCGATCGACATCCGCCGCAACGACCAGACCTCGTTCTCCCGCCAGGATACTCTCCAGGCTTCGCTCACCGTGCCGCTATCGGAGGGCGGCTTGGGGAGAGAGCAGGTGCGCGAGGCCGCGCTGGCCGCGCGGGGCATCGCCCAGCTGACGTATGACAAGACGATCCTGGGTTACCAGAACGGGCTGTTCCCGCTCATCAACGTGTTGACGGCCCAGAACGCGCTGGCCCAGGCGCGCATCGCCTATGTCCAGGCTCTCTACGACGCCGCCAGCTCGGAAAGCGCCCTGGAAGCCGCTGTCAGCGGAGGCACTGTGGGGAACTCAGCGGCCCCTGGAACTGGAACCGCCCCTGGCAATGGCGGTACACCGAGTGCGAAGCCTACGGGAGCGGGTGGGACCAGTCCGGCCGGCGCCGGGAACCCTGGAACCAGTCCCTTCGGCACCAGTACGACGGGATCAGGGGCAGGCGGCGCCACGAATGGCAGCAGGGGTGGGCTATGAGGTATCTCCGAGTTATGAGGCATCTCCGAGTGTGGAAACCCAGTGCAGGCATAGGCCGGGGTCAGGGCAGAGGATGGGATCAAATCGTGAAGTCGTATCGGTTCCTCGCGATCACTCTGGCGCTCGGCGGAGCCTGCTCTTTGTTCGGATGCGGCTCCAAGCCGGCCGCGGATGCTGACAAAAAAGATGCCCCCCAGCCGACCCTCAAGATCGTCACGGTCACCCGTGGCAGCCTCGAAAGCATTTTGCCGGTGACGGGAACGCTTCAGGCTCTGCCCGGCCGTGAAGCCACCCTCAGCTCACCTGTCGCGGGCACAGTGGAGGGGGTGTTCGTCCGCTACGGCCAGTCTGTACAAAGGGGGCAGGTCATTGCGCGGCTGTCCACGCGGCAGCTCCTGGGCCAGATCCAGCAGGCACAGGCCACTGTCGGTCAGAACCTTGTTCAAGTGCAGCAGGCTGAGGCGAATGCCTTACAGCAGCAGGCGCAGACCCGCGCGACGATTGGGCAGGCACAGGCGGGCGTGCGTAATGCCCAGGCCACCCTTCGCGTCGTGCAGGCGACTCTGATTGGCAACGAGGCCGCCGTGCGGAACGCGCAGCAGACCCTCAACCGCGCGCAGACCTTGCTGGCGGACGGTCTGGTCCCCCAGAAGGACGTCGAGGCGGCGCAGCTTGCTCTGCACACGGCGCAGGCGCAGCGGGACGCGCAGCTACAGACCGTGGACGGTCAACGCCAGACCATCGCCGGCCAGCAGCAGGCCCTGGCGGCGGCACAAGCCTCGTCCATCCAGAACCTCGTCAAGCGTAAGGACGTGCAGGTTGCCCGCCAGCAGGTCCGTAATGCCCTGGGCGCGCTGACGACGGCGCGGTCTCAGTTTGCTCTGTACACGCTCCATGCGCCCCTGTCCGGCCAGGTCACTCTCGTCGGGGCGACCACAGGTGAGACCGTGGATACGACCACGAAGATTGCCATGATCGCGAACCTGAATACCCTGCAGCTCCAAGTCAACATCCCCGGCGACGCGGCCGCGCGGGTCCATGCCGGCGAGACCCTGACCTTCACCGCCAGCAGTCTGCCCGGCCACGTCTTCCGGGCGACTCTGAACCGGGTCGGCTCCCAGGTGGACGCAGCCAGCGGCACCGTGCCCGCCTTCGCGGTGGTGGCCAACCCCAGACGCCGTTTCAGAGACGACACGACGGTGCAGACAAGAATTGTCACGGAGCGCCGGGCGAACGTTCTGCTGGTCCCTCAGGCGGCGGTGCTGACGGACCCGGACACCCGGAAGACGAACGTGGTCGTGGTCGGCGCCGATTCCGCCGCTCACATCGTCCCTGTCACGGCGGGGCTTTCGGCGGACGGGCGTGTTGAGATCCAGGGCGGCCTTTCGGAAGGCCAGAAGGTGGCAGTCTCGGGCCAGTATGGCTTGCCGGAGGGGACCAAAGTGGCGGTGGAAAATGCCCCTGCACCGGGCGGCTCTTCGGAAGCCCCCGCGCCGGACGTCTCTGCGCCCGGCAATCCTGGAGTTCAGCCTGGAGTTCAGCCGGCCTCGTCGGGAGCCGCCCCGGCCTCCGGCAGCGCGGGCGCACCGACGGCGGCGCCAAGCCAGCCGGTCAGCCCCAGCCAATCGCCTCCCGGCATCTCCTCCCCTCCCGGCATCTCCTCGCCGCCCGCCTCCACGGGTGTGCCGAATGCCCCCGCGCCTGCCTCCCAGCCCGCAGCCCCAGGTGCAGGAGCCACAGGCGGCGGAGGCACAGCAGGCGGCGGAGGCAGTGCAATCTCAAATGGTGGCGGAGCAGGCAGTGCCGCAGGTGGGAGCGCCGGAGCGGGGAATGGCGGATCAGGAAGTAGTGGATCAGGAAGTAGTGGATCAGGAAGTAGTGGATCGGGAAGCGGCGGCAGCGCGGGAGGCTCTCATGGACCTTAGCGGCTTTATCGCGCACTACCGTAAGGCAATCCTGCTCCTGGTGGTCCTGCTGTGCCTCGGCGGTTTCTACGCCTCCCAAGCGCTGCCCGTCGCCATCTTCCCGGACCTGACGGCCCCGCGCATCATCGTGACGGCGGATGCCGGCGACACGCCCATCCCACTTGTCCTCGCCAACATCACGCGGCCGCTGGAGAACGCCGTCGCGGGGGTTCCCAACGTCACCCGCGTCGGCTCCCTGACCCAGCGCGGCGGCGACGAGCTGGACGTCAACTTCCAGTGGGGCACCGACATGCAGGCGACGCTCCAGCAGGTGCAGGCCCGCATCGCCCAGGTCCAGGCCACCCTCCCGGCCGGGACCAACGTGACGGCGGAGCGGCTGAACCCCTCCGTCTTCCCGGTCATGGGCTACAGCTTCTACTCGAACACGCTCAGTTCCCAGGAACTGCGCCGCCTCGCTCTCTACACGCTGCGCCCGCGCCTGCTGCGCGTTCCTGGGGTGCGCGAGATCGCCGTGCTGGGCGGTGACACCCCGAACTTTCTGGTGCAGCTCAACCCCACGGCGCTTCTCGCCCGCGGGGTCACCGCCCAGGACGTGCAGAACGCGCTCGCTAAGAGCAACCAGATCAACTCCGTCGGCTACTACGACCAATCTTTCCTGCGCTACGACGTTCTCGCCTCCGGGCTGTTCGAGAACACCCAGGACATCGCCGGCGTCACGGTCGCCGTCAAGAACCGGGTGCCGGTCACGGTCGGCCAGGTGGGCGAAGTCACGCGGGGCGTCGAGCCGCACACCATCGAGACGAGCGGCGACGGCCGCAGCGCCATACTGATCAACATCATCAAGCAGCCGACAGGCAACACCGTCCAGGTGGCGGACGGCATCAAGACGACGCTGGCCGACCTGCATTCCGCGCTTCCCCCAGGTGTGACGCTGTCCAACTTCTATGACCAGTCGGAGATCGTCCTGGAGTCGCAGCACAGCGTCCTGGAGTCGCTGATTGTCGGCGGCGTGCTCGCCCTGTTCGTGCTGATGCTCTTCCTAGGCAACCTGCGGACGGCCGCCGTGGTGCTTATCATCCTGCCGCTCACCATCATCATCACATTCGCTTTGATGAAGGCGCTCGGCCAGACGATGAACATCATGACGCTGGGCGCCCTGGCAATCGCGCTGGGCCTGGTGATCGATGACGGCATCGTGGTCGTCGAGAACATGTTTTCCGAACTGGAGGGCGGCAAGTCGCGACCCGAAGCCATCGCCGCCGGTCTGAAGGCGATCACGCCCGCGATGATCGGCTCGTCGCTGACGACCATGGCGGCTTTCCTGCCGCTGACCTTCCTGAACGACCTGACCGGCCAGTTCTTCGGCCCGCTCGCCCTCGTCATGATCGCCACGCTTGCCGTCTCGCTGGCCCTGGCCCTGCTGCTGACGCCGCTGCTTGCCGGCTGGCTGCTGCCGCCCTCGGTGGCGCACCCCGAGGGCGGCGCGCGGCCCTCCGTCTTTGCCCGCATCCTGGGCTTCTTCCCCCGGCAGTTCGACAGAGTCGTCCGCGGCTACACGCGCCTCCTGAGCTGGTGCCTGGCGCACCGGGCGGTCGTCCTCGTCCTGCTGCTGCCCGTGGCGCTGGGGACCTATTTCCTGTACCAGCGGCTGGAGACCGGCTTCTTCCCGGATTTTGACGAGGGCGGCTTCATCCTCGACTACCACCTGCCGCCGGGCACGTCCCTGGCCGAGACGAGCCGCGTGTCCGGCCAGGTGGAGACCGTGCTGGCCCACACCCCCGAGGTGGCGGCCTGGTCGCGCCGGACGGGCGCGCAGCTCGGCTTTGACATCACGACCCAGAACAGCGGCGACATCTCGGTGCGCCTGAAACAGCAGCGGTCGAGGGACATCAACGCGGTGATGGATGACATCCGCTCTCAGGTGGAGGGGCAATACCCCTCCGCACAGGTGGACTTCCACCAGATCCTCCAGGATCAGACCGGCGACATCGCCGGCTCGCCCAGCCCCGTGCAGATCAAGATCTTCGGCCCCGACCAGCAGGCTTTGGAGTCGCTGGCACAGCAGGTCGATGACGTCCTGGCGAAGACGCCCGGCGTGGTGGACCACAACCCCGGCGTCGTCCACAGCGACCCCGAGGCGGTGCTGGCGATCAACACGCAGGCCGCCCAGCGCTACGGCCTGACCAACGACGACATCACGCAGGCCGCCCAGGCCGCCCTCCAGGGAACGGAGCCGACCCATGTGCAGCAGGCGGAGGAGGCCATCGGGGTCCGGGTTCAGATCGCACACCCTGGGCAGGCGCTCAGCCAAAACCTGCTGCCTCAGATTCCTGTCGCGTCCCCCGTGACGGGTGGGAATGTGCCGCTGAGCGAGGTCGCCCGGATTGAAATCCGGCCGGGGACGCCACAGGTCACGCGGGAGAACCAGCGGCAGATGATCGCCGTCACTGCTAGTCTGTCCGGCCGCGACCTCGGCAGCGCGACGGCGGACATCCAGGGCCGCGTCAAGAAGCAGGTCACACTGCCGCCCGGCTACACCCTGGAATACGGCGGCCTGTACGCCAGCCAGCAGCAGTCCTTCTCCGAACTGGGCGTGACCCTGCTGATCGCCGTCCTGTTCGTCTTCACACTGCTGGTCGTCCAGTTCCGTGCGATCCGCCAGGCCCTCGCGCTGCTGCTGGCGGCCCTGCTGTCCCTGTTCGGCGTTCTGCTGGCCCTGCTCCTGACCAAGACGCAGCTGAACATCTCCAGCTTCACCGGCGCGATCATGATCGTCGGCATCATCACCGAGAACGGCATCGTCCTGTTCGACTTCTTCAACCGGCTGCGGCGCGAGCATCCGGACGGGGATCTGGTGACGCTGATGACGCGGGCCGGCACGGAACGCCTGCGTCCCATTCTCATGACGACCATCGCCGCGATTCTGGCCCTGCTGCCGCTGGCCTTGGGATTGGGTGCGGGCGCGGCCCTGCAAAAACCGCTGGCGATTGCCGTGGTCGGAGGCCTGCTGGTCTCCACCCTCTTCACGCTGATCGTCGCCCCGGTCATCTTCGTCACGCTGGAGCGCCCCAAGAAGACCCCGCCGGCCCCACAGCCGAAGCGGACTGCGGCCGAAGCGCCGCCAACTCCTCCTGTTCGTCCCGCGAAGGCGTTGGCCCAGTGCGCGGAAGCGAGTAAAAAACTCACACCCGCTCTGCTAATGAGCGCTGCGGCCTTCGCCGTGACCGCCGCTGTCGCACAGGCCGCCCCCACTCCGCCCAAGGCCAAGATCTCTCCGGCGCAGGCGAAAGCCTCCGCCGTGAAGAAGATTCCCGGCAAAGCGACTGCGGCCAAGTACGAGTTTGAAGACGGGCACTGGCAATACGCTGTGACTGCGGCGACGGCCTCATCCTTGTATGCCTGCCCCTGGCTACGGTCGGCGTGCAGCAGGACGCGGGCGCGGGTCTGGGTGCGGGCCAGGGTGCCGCCGGCGTGGAGCAGGCCCAGGAGGTGGGAGCGCTGCTCCTCAGTCCGTTGAACGGTCATGTGCTTGCTCATGCCGGAAGCATATCCGAAGGCACGGGGAAAAGCAAAACCTAATTTAATGTGACACTAGATGGTTTCTGGTTTTGCAAAAACCTACACTCGCTTAATTTTGTAACCGCCTGTTAACTTCACAGTCGTTTTACGGTGCATAATTCACCGTTATACTAGGTAAACTGCTGGCATGAGTTTATTCGACTTCTCGCTTCCTATCTAGTTCTCATGTGTTCTCTTGCGACTTGCTCGCCCTGCCGGAACGCCTCGCACTAAACCGCCCGCCGCACGCCCTGTCGAAAAAGCTCATCGCTCGTCGAGCGTCATTGCGCCCCAGTCTCAGCGCACTCCTGTTGCCGTGACGGCTTCGCGCCGTCACACGCCCCACTGTTTTGGCTTGAGCCATTTACTTCATATTCGCCATTTTTGAAAGGCAGGTCCATTCATGCTTCCACCACCACGCCGACTCGCAGGCCCCCTGGCGCTTGCGGGCGCGCTCGGCGCACTGTTCTCTGCGGGCGCCGCCCGCGCCCAGGTCACTATCGTGCCCACCGTCACGCCCAACGGGGCGCTGTTCAATTACAGTTACAGCGTCACAAACTCCACGGCCAACGACGTGCTCATCGTCAACCTGAACAACCTGCCGATGGTGTCCGGCGCGCTTACGGACCTAGCGGCCCCGATGGGGTTCCAGACCACCTTCGATCCGGGCAACAGCAATTCGAGCTTCGGCATCGCGTCTTTCCTGGGGGACTTCACGCCGGGCAGCACCACTACCGGCTTCTCGTTCAGCAGCGCCTTCGGGCCGGGGACCGTGGGGTTTGACACCCTGGATAACAACGGCACCCCACTCAGTGGGACGACTCAGGGGCCGAGCCTGGGGCCGGGCGTTGCACCCGTGCCGGAACCCAGCACACTGATCTCGCTGGGGGCCGGCGTCCTGCTGCTGACCTTCTGCGCCGCCCGGCGACGCCGCACGGCCCGTTCCAGCGCTCAGTCTCAACTGTCTTGAAGGAGACACTCGAATGAATATCAAAACTCTTTTCTGTGCGGCGGCCGCCGTGGGCGCGGTCGGTGCGCTGGCACTCGGAGGCGGCGCGGCGCGCGCTTCCAGCCACAGCGACGCGCCCCTGATCAAGCTCGACCCGCAGGCCAACCTCACCGATGTCTATGCCTTCCGGCGTAATCGGCCTGACGGCACCCCGGTCCTGGTCGTCGAAGTCAGCGTCCGGCCCTTCTCCGAACCCGGCGATGGCGTCACCTACGACTCCTTCTCGGACGACGCGCTTTACTCCATCCACATCGCTAACCCCCTCACGGGCGCGCAGGTGCAGCGCTACGACTTCAAATTCTCGCCGGTCAGCAGCCAGAGCGGCAGCTACAAGAACCTGGACACGATCCTGCGCTACGGGCGCGGCGCGGATACCAGCATGGGCGCCGACGTCGGCCCGATCATGACCGTCGGCGATAACCACCAGAACTTCGTCCAGACCTACACCGTCACCAAGACCGTGACCGCCAACGGCCAGTCCACGGCGACGCCGCTCCCGCCGGCGCCGAACGTGATGCTGATGGTGCCGCCATACAACACCGGCATGCGTGCCACGCCGCTCTATAACGACGGCACCGGCCGGGCCAAAAGCGGCGCGACCTCGCGCGGCACCCTGGACCCCTACACCCAGCAGACGACCTATGACCTGCCGGCCACGAACGCGGCGGGGCTGACGACCGTCTTCGCCGGCTCGCGCGAGGACGGCTTCTACGCCGACATTCCGGGCATCGCCGACCTGCTGGACCCGCGCATCCTCAAGAACGCGGACGGCACGACGGGCAACGGCCAGGCCGGCAACGGCGTGGACGGCTTCAAGGGCTTCAACGTGCTGCACTACGCCATCGTGATCCCCCTGAGCGACCTGCCCACCTTCGCCTATCAGGCGCCGTTCACTAACGGCGGCGCTCCCGGCGTCGGCGCGCGTCTCGGCGTGGGCGTCTACGCTTCGGTTTCGCGCCCCCGCGTCACGCTGCGCGCGACCAACGGCGACAACGTCAGCTCCGGTCCCTTCATCCAGGTCAACCGTGAGGCCAACCCGCTCTTCAACGAGGCGCTGGTCGCCATCCGGGACAAGGACAACTACAACCGGGACCTGCCGACCAGCGACGCGGCCAAGTACCAGAAGTACGCGCTCAACTCCGAGCTGGCCGCCCTGATCAACAAGGTCTACGGCACGAACTTCGCCACGACGAACCGCACGGACCTGGCCGCCGTCTACATCCCGGACGTCATCCGGGTAGACACCACGACCGGCCCCGCCAACATCTCCGGCCAGGCCGCGTTCAGTCGGCTGAGTTTCCTCGGCAAAGACACCCTGACCAACGGGGCGGGGGCGACGGTGCCCGGCGGGTGGCCCAACGGGCGGCGCTTGGGCGACGACGTGATAGACATCGCCCTGAGCGCGATTGCCAGCGGCCCGAACTACACGACGCTCACCCTGCTGGGGGACAACGTCCCCAGCAACGACCAGGTCTACAACATGACCTTCCCCTACGCCGGCACTCCCAATGCGGGCACACGCAACAGCAAGGACTCCGGCCCCAACGTCGGATTGCCCAACCTCGGAATGTAGGCACTGACTGACTAGAGTAGAGGGGGCGGTCCAAAAGACCGCCCCCTCACGACCTGTTTCCGGCGCGAAGGTTCGCGCCCGCTCGAAAACCCAAGTCATGAAGAACGCACTCCTCCCTAAACTTTTATTCCTGCTCCTCCCCTGCGCCCTGGTGGTCGGTGGCTGCGCCGCCCGGCACACGGTACAGGGCGGCCCGACTGCGGCGTCCGCACCGGCTTTGCCCACCGCCGACGCGACATTGGCCGCCATCCCCACGCCGCCCGCCCGCACCGCCGCCGACCACGGCATCGCCAAGTGGATGGGGCTGCTGCGTCAGGACGCGCATGACGACAATATCTGGGTCAGGCTGGGGGATACGCTGATGCAGAAGCCGCGCGAGACGGCCGACTCCCACTATTATGGCTATGCCGAGCAGGCCTATCGTCAGGCGCTGGCGCGCAACCCCAGCAACGCCGCCGCTATGACCGGGCTGGCCTGGGTCGCGAGTGACCGCAACCAGTTCGACAAAAGCATGGAATGGGCGAACAAGGCCGTCGCGCTGAACCCCCAGGACAACACGGCCTACGGCCTCCTGGGCGATGCCGACGCCGCCCTGGGGAATTACGACGACGCTTACGCGCACTACCAGAAGATGCTCGACATCCGGCCTGACATCGCCTCTTACAGCCGGGGCGCGCACCTGCTGGCTCTGGACGGCAACTCCCGCAAGGCGATGTGGCTAATGATCAAGGCGATCAAGACGGGCAGCCCTTATGCCGAGAATACCGCCTGGTGCCGCACACAGCTTGCGCTGATGCTCTTCAACCAGGGTGCCCTTCTCCCCGCCGAGCAGACCCTGCGCGACGCCCTGAAAAATACGCCTCGCGATGCCCAGGCGCTGGCGACGATGGGCATGTTCAAGGCCGCGCGCGGGGACTACCCGACCGCTATTGCCTACTACAAAAAATCACTCGCCGTCGCCCCGGACTTGACTTCGCTCGGGGCACTGGGCGACCTTTATCAGCTTACCGGCGACAAGGCCGAGGCGGAACGGCAGTACGCGCAGGTCGAGGCGCTCCACAAACAAAACGCGGATGCCGGCGTAGACGACCATATGCAGATGGCGCAGTTCTACGCCGATCATGACCGCGATCTGCCTCAAGCGATGCAGCTTGCCGAACAGAACAAAACGAGCCGGAACGTCAACGACGCCGACACGCTGGCCTGGTGTTACTACAAGAACGGCCGCGAGGACGAGGCCAAAGCCGCCATCCAAACCGCCCTCGCTCGGCACACGCCTGATGCCGGCATCCTGTTCCATGCGGGCATGATCTACGCGAAGGCTGGGGACCGCGTCTCTGCCGGGAAGTGTCTGTCTCGTGCGCTGAGTATAAACCCGGACTTCAGCCCGCTGGGCGCGAAGACCGCCGCCGACACGCTGAAACAGCTCGGATCGCGGCCCTCCGAGGCGGTCGCTGGGACTCAGGCGACTTGAAACGGTTCATCGGAATCGGCCTTCCCGCTCTGGTTCTCTTGCTGGTGGCAGGCGTGTGGGCGCTGCGGCGTCCTGCAAGTCCGCCCGGCGTCGTCCCCCGACCACTTGGTTCTCCGGCATCCGCCCACGCCGACATGCCGGCGGACGCATCCGCCGGTCCTGCGCGGCTGGATCAGGTGATTACAAAATACACGCGCACGGCACAGCAGAACCCCAGGCAGGGCAAAGCTTGGATTGATCTTGGCAATGCCCTGATGCAGAAGGCGCGTGAGACGGCGGACCTGAGCTATTACGGCCACGCCGAGGCCGTCTACCGGAAGGCGCTGGCCCTGGACGCGCGGGACGTGCCCGCGCTGATCGGCATGGCCTGGGTCACGAGCGACCGGCACGAGTTCGAGCAGAGCAAGGGGTGGGCGGGCCGGGCGCTGGCACTGGACCCCGGCAGCAACGACGCCTACGGCTTGATCGGCGATGCGGATCAGGAGATCGGCGACTATGACGCTGCCTACGCGCACTACCAGGCGATGCTCAACATCCGGCCCGACCTGGCCTCGTACAGCCGGGGAGGGCATCTGCTGTGGCTGACCGGGGATTATCGCAAGGGGGTTTGGCTGATGGTCAAGGCCATTGACGCCGGCGGGCCTTATGCCGAGACCACGGGCTGGTGCCGCGCCCAGCTTGGGCTGATGCTCTACAGCGAGGGCCATCAGGCCGCCGCCGAGCAGACCTTGCGGGATGCGCTGACGACGACACCCCATAATTATCGGGTGCTGATGGCGCTGGGGCGGGTCGAGGCGGGGCGGCGCGACTACACCGATGCCATTGACTGTTATCAGAAAGCCGTTGCCGTCGTCCCGCAACTGGAGGCCGTGGCCGCACTCGGCGACTTGTATAGGCTGACCGGTCGCAAGGACGAGGCGCGGGGTCAATACGCCCTGGCAGGGCAGATTGATCAACTCCAAAAGGCGAACGGTGTGCGCGGCGGCTGGCAGATGTCTTTGTTCCAGGCGAACCACGACCGTGACCTGCCGGAAGCGCTGCGGGCGGCGCGGGAGGAATACAAAACCCGCAAGAACGTCTATGCGGCGGACGCGCTGGCCTGGTGCCTGTACAAGAACGGGCGCTATGCGGAGGCCGCCATCCTGAGCCGGACGGCCCTGAGCCAGCACACGCCGGAAGCCGAATTCTTGTTCCACGCCGGCATGATTGCCGCCAAGCTGAAGGAGCGGACCGCCGCCCAGTCACTTTTGGGCCGGGCGCTCCGGCTGAACCCGGACTTCAGCCCCGTGGACGCTCCCGTGGCGGTGGCTGCCCTCCGGCATCTTGGCCCGCTGGGGGCGGAGAGAGCCTAGCTGTCCCGTTACCGCCCGGTTTTCTTCGTCGCTGGGGCCTTCTCGGGCGTGGGCTTCTCGATCTGGATAGCGAACTCCTCCAGTTTCCCGTCTTCCAGCCGTACCTGGCGAGCCGCGAGGTAATCTACTGTGTCTTGGGCCAGGAGTGCAGCGCCGCCCCAAATGGTGAGCAGTGCCAGGCGGAGGCGCATCACTGGGCGATGTGGAACTACCTGCTGAACTCGATCTTCACGCACAAGTCCTGCCGCTATGCGAAGGAAGGCGTTCTAAACGGCTTCGCTACGGAAGCGGCCCTGGACGACCCCGCCAACACGGACTGGGGCTACGTCCCCCAGGACAACGACACCTGGCCGGGGGAAAAGAGCCTGGTCTAATCAGGCAACGGCGGTCAGTCCGCGGATCAAGGCTGGATCAAATACGACCGCCACCGGGGCGGCGCAAACTACCTTTTTTATGATGGCCATGCCAAGTGGATGCGCTGGAACCAGGCACGGCTGTTGCAGTACCCGGACCATATCGTGCGCCAGCCGCTCACCAATCCGCCGAGCTAAGACCCGCCGCGCCGGCAAGGAAGACGTACACTATGCATTTCAACAGAGACGCGCAGCCGGCGCTTTCACTTGGGAAGATCCTACTCGCGCTGACGGTCTTTCTCCTCGTGTGCCCTTCTTTGAGCGCGCACCCCATGGGGAACTTCTCTATCAGCCACTACGCGCGTCTCCAAACACAACTGGGGGAGATGCACATCCGCTACATCCTTGACGTCGCGGAGATTCCCACGCTGACGGAAAAGCAGACGCTGGACCGGAACGGCGACGGCAATATCAGCGAGACGGAAAAGGCGGCGTATCTTGTCGCACAGGCGCGTCAAATGCAAGCCGGCGTGACCCTCACCGAGAATGGGCGTCAGGTTCCGCTTCAACTCCTCGACAGTGACCTGCACTTCGCGCCAGGCGCGGGCGGCTTGGAGACGATGAAGATCTTCCTGGACTGGCAGGCGACGCTGCCCATCAATGGACCGCTGGCCGTGACGTGGAACGACCAGAACTACCCCACACGCACAGGCTGGAAAGAGGTTGTGGTCGTCGGCGGCACCGGGGCGGCCATCGCCGATTTGTCCGTGCCCTCTGTGGACCGCAGTCAAGGCTTGAGCGTTTATCCGCGTGATGTCATCCCTCCGCAGGACACGCAGGTGCGTTTCTCCGTCGTGCCGGGTGCGGCGACGGGGGCGGCTGTCCCAGTGGGTGTGACCGGCCCTGCCCGTAGCGCCACGCCGCGGGACCCGTTCACGCAGGCGATCTCCCGGCGCCGGCTGACTCCGGGTATCATGCTTCTGGGTCTGCTGATCGCGTTCGTGTTTGGCGCGTTCCATGCGCTCTCGCCGGGCCACGGCAAGACAATGGTGGCCGCCTATTTAGTCGGCTCACGCGGCACGTCCAAACATGCGGTTCTGCTAGGCATTATCGTCACGATTACCCATACTTTCGGTGTCTTCATGCTGGGTTTGGTGACGTTGTACGCCTCACGATATGTGGTGCCGGAGAAGCTGTACCCAATCTTGAGCGCCGTTAGCGGCCTTGCCGTTTTCGGCGTGGGTATCTGGCTGCTGGTGAGCCGCCTGCGCGGCGCTTCACACGGGCATGATCATGGGCATGATCACGGGCATGATCATGGACACACGCACGAGCACGGGCCGGATGAGATGCACCTACACTTGACCGATGAGGAGTACACCCTGGCCCATGAGCACGGCCACACACACAGCCATGACCACGGGCATTCACACGACCACGGGCATTCACACGGCTTCGGGCATCACCATCATCACGATGTACCGGAGGGGCCGGTGACGGCGAAGACGTTGCTGGCGCTGGGCGTCTCCGGTGGCATCGTTCCCTGCCCGTCGGCTCTGGTCGTGCTGCTCTCCGCCGTTGCGCTGCACCGCATCGGCTACGGGCTGCTGCTGATCAGCGCATTCAGCGTCGGTCTTGCATCCGTCCTGGTAGGCATCGGCCTGCTGGTCGTCTCGGCCCGACGACTGGCGGACCGGTTCCCATCCACTGGCCCAATTCTCCAGCGCCTCCCAATCGCCAGCGCTGCCGCCATCACCGTCATCGGCCTCTTCCTGGTCATCCAGGCGCTCTCGCCCGGCGCGCCCTAAGATAAAGGTTCTCGGATGTTGTTCTTAGACACCCGGCCGACATGCTTAGACAAGGGTTTTTATGAAGGGTCTCCTGAATTATCGTGCAGCGGGCCTCAAAGCCAAAGCTCTCGCGCTGGTGGCGGCGCTGTTGGCTTTGAATATTATCGTCTGATTCGTTGAAAGCCGAGACCATCATGCATCTCTTTCCGAAATCTGACAATGCAGCATCAATTGATGTTGCATTGTCAGATTTCAGCCAAAAATCAGCCTGGCTGCTGTTATTAGCAACCAGGCTGATTTAATGACTTAAAAGTGTAAGAAAGGGCGAACGATGGGACTTGAACCCACGGCCTCCAGTGCCACAAACTGGCGTTCTAACCAACTGAACTACGCTCGCCACTAGTGTCTTCTATGCGTCTGAACCTAAATCCCCCGCGTCCCGCGCCTCTTAGCCCGTTCCCAGAGTGTTGCTGTCCAGAGCATCTCCATTATACCCCGCCTGCCAGGAATGTCAACAACCCTGAGCCATGGCTTCGGGCCGAAGGGTGGGGGCGAATGTCCAACCCTAAGTTCGAGGATCAACCTTCACCTTAATGCATACCCAATCTGGTTAATGCATACCCAATCTCGAACGTCGCGTAGTCCTTGAAATGCCATCTTGTGATTGCCGGCATTTCTGTTCGCCTCTTTCTCGCGAGCCTCACGCTTGACAATATACCCCATAAGGGTATACACTAAGTGCGGGAACGGAAAGTACCCCCTGGGAGTATAAGGCATATGGAAGAAAAGGCGCGCAAGGACATTAAGGCCCGTGCCAACCGGATCGCCGGTCAGTTCGCCGGCATTCAGCGCATGGTTGAGGAGGACCGCTACTGCGTGGACATCCTCAACCAGATCGCCGCCGTCCGCTCCGCCCTAGACGCGCTCGGCATCAAGCTCCTGAGCGAGCATCTGGAGTCCTGTGTACTGGGCCATGGCACGGACACGGCCCACGAGGACACCAAGCCGATGAGCCGGGAGCAGTTGCTGGATGAGATGCGGGCGGTGCTGTCTAATTTTCTGAAATGACGCTTCGAGAAGAGGGAGACAAAAACATTGCTAACGGAGACTCTGGATGTTCATGGGATGTCGTGCGGGGCGTGTGTCGGGCACGTCACACGGGCCTTGCAGGCGCTGGACGGCGTTCAGTCCGCGCAGGTCAGTCTGGCGGATAAGCAGGCCGTCGTCACCTACGACCCGGCCAAAGTGCAGGCGCCGCAGATGGTGGAGGCCATCGTCGAAGAGGGCTATGAGGCATCCCCTCGTGCGTGAGGTTGCGATGCAGCCGCCGGTAGTGGACTGATTGCAGATGTGGAGAGCGGCGGATCATCCCTATTTTGCATGATTGGGAAAGGCGAAAGAAATGGCTCAGACTGCAATCACGCCACAGGCGGAAACCTGTACCCTTGACCTGCAAGGGATGCACTGCGCCTCGTGCGTCAGGCGCATCGAGCGGTCGCTCAAAAAGGTGGCGGGCGTCGAGGACGCCAATGTGAACTTGGCGACTAATCGCGCCTCCATCACCTACGACTCGGCCCAAGTCTCAACCACGTCGCTCATTGCCGTCGTGGAGAAGGCCGGCTACGGCGCGACGCCCGTGGCCGATGCCAGGCCGAAGGCGACCGAGGCTCCGGGGCCGGACAGGGCACTGCTCAACCTGATTGGCGCGGTGGTCCTGACGCTGCCCGTGCTGGTGTTGTCCATGGCCGGCATGGCGGCTCACGGCATGCCGCACCCGCCGATGCCCGGCATGGGGACGGCAGTTCGCCCCGCCTGGGCCGAGTGGCTGTTCGCCGCCCTGACAACCCTTGTCGTCTTTGGCTTCGGCAGGCAGTTCTTCATGGGAGCTTGGAATGCGCTCCATCATGGGGTCTCGGCCACCATGGACACTCTGGTTGCCCTGGGGGCGTCCGCCGCGTATTTTTCCAGTCTGGCCGAGCTGATTTGGGTGCCTCGCCCGCAAGTCTACTTCGAGACTGCCGCTACGATTGTTACCCTGATCCTGATGGGCCGCTGGCTGGAGGCGCGAGCGAGGCGGCGGGCGACGGATACCATCCAGTCACTCATTGCTCTAGCCCCCAAGACGGCGCGGCGAGTTTCCAGGGACGGCAGTGAGCAGGACATGCTCGTAGACTCTTTGAGATCTGGCGACATGATCCGCGTCCGCCCCGGCGAGAAGGTTGCCGTGGACGGCGTGGTGACGGGTGGTGCGTCCGCCGTGGACGAGGCCATGCTGACCGGCGAGAGCCTGCCCGTGGAGAAAGCCATCGGCGACAAAGTGATCGGCGGGACGCTTAACAAGAGCGGGACACTGCTGTACCGAGCGGCGGCCACGGGCGCGGACACAGTGCTGGCGCACATGGTCCGGCTGGTCGAGGAGGCGCAGGGCAGCAAAGCCCCCGTACAGCGGCTGGCCGATGCCGTCTCTGCCGTGTTCGTCCCCGCTGTGCTGGGCATCGCGCTGCTCACCTTCCTGGTCTGGTTTTTCGGCCTCCATGCCGGGATCGCGGGCGCGCTGACGCCCGCCGTAGCGGTGCTGGTGATCGCCTGCCCGTGCGCCCTGGGGCTGGCGACACCGACGGCCATCATGGTCGGCACAGGGCGCGGGGCGGCCCTGGGCATTCTCATCAAGAATGGGGAGGCGCTGGAGCGGGCGCACAAGATCAGCCGCATCGTCTTCGACAAAACGGGTACGGTCACCGAGGGCCGGCCCGTGCTGACCGACGTGGTGCTGCACAATGGCCTTGACCGCCGGGGCCTCCTGCGGCTGGCGGCGGCGGCGGAACGCGGGTCGGAGCACCCGCTGGCGTCGGCCATTGTCGAGGGCGCGGATGCTGAAGGCCTGTGGGATAAAGGTTTGGCGAGCAGCGCGGAGACGTTCATGAGCCTCGCGGGTTCGGGCGTCAAGGCGCGGGTTGATGGCCGGGATGTGTTGGTGGGAACCACCGATCTGCTGCGCGAGGCGGGGGTGGCCGTCCCCGAAGCGGCCACGGCGGACATGGCGCGGCTGGAAGCGGAAGGCAAGACCTCCATCCTGGTCGCCGTGGGGCGCGAGGAGGCCGGTATCCTGGCCGTGGCGGACACCGTGCGCTTTGGTGCGAGGGATGCCATCGCGCGGCTGCACGGAATGGGCCTGAGCGTGGCCCTGCTGACGGGTGACGGCGCGCGCGTCGCCGGGGCTGTTGCCGATAAAATCGGCATCCGCGAGGTCGAGGCGGGCGTAAAGCCGGAGGGGAAGGCGGCGGCTGTGAAAGGCTGGCAGGAGGATGGCAAGGTGCGCGTGGCGATGGTTGGCGACGGCGTCAACGATGCCCCTGCGCTGGCGCAGGCCGACCTGGGGATTGCGATGGGCCAGGCGACGGATGTGGCGATGGCGGCGGCGGACATCACGCTGCTGCGGGCCGACCTGAACGGCGTGGCCGACGCGATCCTGCTGTCGCGGCGCACGATGAAGATCATCCGCCAGAACCTGTTCTGGGCTTTTATCTTCAACGTCGTCGGCATCCCGCTGGCCGCGCTGGGCCTGCTGAACCCGATGCTGGCGGCTCTCGCGATGGCGTTCAGCAGCGTGACGGTTGTTGCCAACTCGCTGCGCCTCAAAACAGTTCGGTTATAAAGGCAACGAATTTGTAAAGGCAGAAGGTAGTTCCGACGGCTTGGCTGGGACGGAGTTTATCCGAAGCAGCGGCGATGTTCTGGGAGGCGCCGTGGGCGTCGGTGCTTGGCTTCGCCCTCTCCGCTCAGTCGCGCTGGCGACCCTCTTCGTCGGGGCCTCTACCAGGAGAGGGAAGGCTTACGCTTGTACATCTGGCATAGCAGGGCTGGACCCGGTCCGGTCAGCAAGGCGCCGGCTATGTCCAGAGGCGTGTGGAAGCGGGCGGCGATCAGCGCCCAGGCCATCACCAGCGACAGCAGCAGGCCCAGACCCAGCCAGCGCGGGTCCCGCACGGCCAGGCAGGTCATGGCGGCCAGGCAGAACGTCTCATGCCCGCTGGGGAATCCCGGATGTCCCGGCCATACCTCCCCGCGCTTGCCGCTCTCGGCCAGCACGACCGCCAGGCCGACGCCTAGGACGCAGCGCCCCCAGTATTCCCAGGCCCGGCTTAATTCCCAGGCACGGCTTGACCGGAGCGTCACGAACGGAGCGGCTAGGAGCAACAGCGCCGAGAGCGGGTTGATGGCGTTCGCGATAATCTTGGGCAGGAATGGCATAGGCCCATCTTCGCCGCAGGGCGCATGGATTCCTGTCTAAGCAGGTCCCGGTAGGCAGGATTCGGGGGGAGGAGGGGTGAACCTGACGCCGAGGACCTTTGCACCATGCCCGATTTGGCTTCGTTTTCCATCCCACCCATCGCCGAGGATGCACTCCTAGACGGCCCGGACCCCGCCGGGAAAGCCGTTATCCTCACTCTCAACGACCCGGCGCTGTATCTGAACCGTGAGCTGTCCTGGCTTGCGTTCAACAAGCGTGTTCTGGGCGAGGCGCGGGACCGGACCCAGCCCCTGCTGGAGCGGGTCAAATTCGTCGCCATCACCCATTCCAACCTCGACGAATACTACATGGTCCGCGTTTCGGGCTTGCAGCAGCAGGTCGCAGCGGCCATGACGGATGTTTCCCCGGACGGCATGAGTTCGGCGGAGCAGCTCACGCGGCTGCGCGCCCGCGTCGGCCCGATGTTCGCGGACGCCGCCGAATTGTTCGAGGGTGAGCTGCGGCCCGAACTCAAAGAAGCCGGGATCGAGATTCACGACTACGCCGCGCTGTCCAAGCCCCAGCAGCGCGCCCTGCGCGCCTACTTCGAGCGCGACGTCTTCCCGGTCCTGACGCCGCTCGCCCTGGGTCCGGGGCATCCCTTCCCGCACATCTCCAACCTGAGCCTCAACCTCGCCGTGGTCGTGCGCGACCCCGACCTGGGTGAGCGCTTCGCCCGCATGAAGGTCCCCGGCGTCCTGCCCCGCTTCGTGCCCTGCCCGCCTGAAGAGGGCAGGCCGGCGCGCGGCTTTGTTTGGCTGGAACAGATTATCGCCGCCAACATGGAGTCGCTGTTCCCCGGCCTCCAGGTGCTGGAAAGCTACCCGTTCCGGGTCACGCGCGACGCCGATCTGGAAATCCAGGAGGACGAAGCCTCAGACCTGCTGCAAACAGTCGAGCAGGGGCTGCGGCGGCGGCAGTTCGGCGATGTCGCCCGGCTTGAAGTCACCCAATCCATGCCGATACGCTTGCGCGAGCTGCTGATTGAGAACCTGCTGGTGGACCCCGCCGACGTCTACGCCGTGCCCGGTCCATTGGGCCTGTCCGACCTGATGCAGATCTGGAAGCTGGACCGGCCCGACCTCAAGGATCCGCCCTTGATCCCGGCTGTCCCCGCGCCCCTGGCCGACCCGAAAAACGCCGTGCTGGACGTTATCGGTGAGCAGGACCTGCTGCTGCATCACCCCTACGACTCGTTCACGCCCATCGTGGACTTCATCAAAGCGGGTTCCACCGACCCCGGCGTGCTGGCCGTGAAACAGACGCTTTATCGGGTCGGCTCTAATTCGCCCATCGTCAAGTCGCTGGCCGCCGCGCGCGACGACGACACGCAGGTGGCCGTCCTGGTCGAGCTGAAGGCGCGCTTCGATGAGGAAAGCAACATCGAGTGGGCCAAGGCGCTGGAAGAGTCCGGCGTCCATGTCGTTTACGGCCTGGTTGGTCTCAAAACGCACTGCAAGGTCGCCCTGGTCGTTCGGAAGGAGCGCGACGGCGCCCTAAGGCGCTATGTTCACCTGGGGACGGGCAACTACAACCCGATCACGGCCCGCATCTACACCGATCTGTCGCTGTTCACCGCTCGGCCCGACCTCGCCGCCGACGTGTCCGAGCTGTTCAACCACCTGACCGGCTACTCGCGCCAGCGCCACTACCGGAAACTCCTGGTCGCCCCCGTCAACATGCGTGAGCGCCTGATGCAGATGATCGCCCGCGAGGCCGAATGGGCGCGGCGCGGCAGACCGGCCCGGCTGATCCTCAAAACGAACACCCTCAGCGACACCCTGATCATCCGCGCGCTCTACGCCGCCGCCCAGGCGGGCGTCAAGATTGACCTGATCGTGCGCGGCGTCTGCTGCCTGCGCCCCGGCGTCCCCGGCGTCTCGGAAAACATCCGCGTCGTCAGCGTCATCGGGCGCTTCCTGGAGCACTCGCGCATCTACTACTTCCACAACGCGGGCCGCTTCCAGATCCTCTGCGGCAGCGCCGACCTGATGCGCCGCAACCTCGACCGCCGCGTCGAAGTCCTGTTCCCCGTCGAAGACCGCGCCCTCAAACAGCACATCCGCGACGAGATGCTGGAGATCTATCTTCGGGACAACGTGAATGCCCACGAACTCCAGTCCGACGGCTCCTACCTCCGCCTCCGCCCCGCCGAGGGCGAAGCTCCCTTCAGCGCCCAAGACTGGTTCCTCGCCCACAGCGGCGCGCACGGGGAGGGGGAATAAGTTTGTTTCCGCCTCCAGTCGTCCAGGGCCGGAAGTCGGCGGAATTGAAGCGTTTCGTGTCCACCGGGTCTAATGGAACAACACACTGCAAGGAGCGACCATGACACGCTTTAGCCCCCTGTCCGTCTTGCTTCCCGCCTTCCTGTTGCTGCCCCTGCCTGTCAGGGCTGACGCACTGCCCGACCCATCTGCGGCAGCCGCGCCCGCCGCTTTATCCGCATCGCTGGCCCAGGCGTTGGCCGCCGCCCCGCCGCCCAAAGAGGACGTCTACCTCGTCGTCGCCGCCGACAAAGTTGCGCTGCCTCAAGACGCCGTGCCGCCTCGGAAGAACGACCCGGCCTCGCAGGTCGCCCAAGCCTATGGGCGCGTCATTCAGGAGTTCGGCGGCGTGATGGCCGTCGCGCCGCCCATGATGACCGTCCTCAACGCGGACCCTGGTGTCCCCAATCCCTATAATGGGATGCCGCCCGGCGACGCTCTGAGACTACTACTGGCAAGCCTCAGCGATGCCCAATGGAAGACTCTCACCGGCACGACCGGCCTCGGAATAGGCGATCTCGCCGGGGACACACAGCGCGCCCTGTTCGGTGCCTTGTTCCCCACTCTGCCCCTGTCCATACACCCCCGCCATGAGTTCGTGGTGGAGGATGGGAATGATGACAAGAGTCTTCCCAAACTCACGCCGGAGGACATCGCGCAGGCACACCTGCGCCTGGGGCAGCGCGTCACGCTCGCCATCCCGGCCGAGGACAACGGAAACGGGGCCCCGAACACAGCCGTCGAAGCGCCCTCCGGTTCACCCGGCGGAACGGTGCGGTACGAGTTGCCACATGGGAGCGAGCGCCGGGGTGGTCGGGATGATTTGTACGGCGTTCCGGTGCGGGCCACGGTCCCCAACGCGCCGAAGGCCTCCGACCTGGATTATGATGCGAAGGCGCTGCGCGCGCGGGTCAGTCTGGGGGGAGTCAAGACTGTCGGCGATCTGGTCGCCCGGATCGGCACGGCGGCGAAGCTCGAACTGTACGCCGACCCCCGATACGAGAAAAGGGGCGTCACTCTGCTTGGTCCTGTTTCCGCCCGTGCCGCCGATCTGCTCCGGGCGCTCGCTCTGGACGTCGCCGGAACCTACCGCAAGGTCGGGCCTGCCACTGTGCTGACGGACGATCTGGTCGGCCTGGGGACGCGGCGGACGATCCTGATGCGCTTCATGCAGGATGCCGCGTTGGGCCGGCGAGAGGCACTGGACGAGGCGGCGGACAAGATGATCGCGACGCGGGACCTGGACAGCCTGCCCCCGCTGGACAGCGGTCTGAGCCTCAGCGACGCACAAAAGGCGGAGGCGGCCAAAGACCCTACTCACGTTCAGGGCATGGCCTTTACGGTGAACCTCCCATTCGCACAGCTCACGCCACCCCAGCAGGAACTCGCCCGCCGGTCGGCCGAGAGGTGGAACGCGGACCCGCCCTCGTCATTCAGGAACGACCGGCTGACACTGACTCAGCCGGTCACCCTCCAGACACAGCCGACGCTGACGCTGGAGACGCCCGCGATCTCCGGGGCGATCCTGCTGGACGGCTACTTCTCCGTCTACAGTTTGTTCCAAGAGTCCAATAAAATGGAGCGGCAGCGGGGCGAGCAGAGTCGGCGGGAGGCGGAAGCCTCCGCTCCACCGCCCGCGCTCGCCCCCCTGATGAGCCGCCAGCCCCGCCGCGCCGTGCTGGCCCGGCCTCGGACGGCCAAAGAGGTGGACGCTTTAGTCACGGCCATGAAGACCGTTGGCCTGAACGCGCTCTGGCTGGACGTCTTCTCCGGCGGCGTTTCGCACCTGGACGGGGACCCGGATATCCTGACCGAAGCGCTTAAGCAGATGAAGGGGATAGGCATCACCGTCCTCCCGGTCTTGGACCTGCTGCGCTGGGGGAGTGATGCCCCCGAAGACGCGCGCGACCGGACGCTGCTGGGGGAGACCTCGGCGCAGGCCGGGATGCGACGGCAACGGTATGAGGCCGTCACATTCCAAGGGAAGACGCCCGAAGAGGCGGACCACCTGCCCGCCCCGGTCGGCCTTTCCGTCTGCCCTGTCCTGCCCTCAGTACAGAAGCCGCTGGCGGCCCTCGTCCGGCGGCTGGCCGAGACGGAGGGCGTGGCGGGGATTGTCCTGCGGGACGCCGTGACGCCCGGCTATGACCACCCGGACGGCGCGCGCGATAATGAGCGCGCGGAGCCGATGGGTTACGCGCCCGCACTGCGTCTGGCCTTCCTGCGCCGCACCCACGCCGACCCTGTGGACCTGGCGGACAGGATCGGCTTTTTCTCAGGGCCGGACACGAGGCTGCCGGACTTCGACGACAACAAGGTTACAGAGCCGATACAGAAAGAGTGGAGCGTGTTTCGGGCCGGGGCTAGCCAAGACCTGCTCCAAAAATTAGCCGACGCCGCGTGGTCCGCGCCCTCCCGCAAGCCGGTCTTCTGGATCGAGCAGCGCTCCCCAATACGCCAGGAAAGCTGGATTGGCCTCTGGGACCATCCCCTCGCGACGTTGCCGACACTTTTCCAAACGCTGACCAGCGAACGCTTTAATTCCGTGGAGGCCAACGCCGCGCTCGCACACGCCCAGCGCCAAACGAATCTCTACGAATTGCCCGCTGACGCTGCCGCATCCCCGAATGCCCTGGCACTCGCCCTCCAACGCCTGCCGCCCGGCTGGGGCGGCTTCGTGTTGGATCTGAGCGGTGACGCGGATGGCAGCGCGCTCATCGGCTTGGCGAAGATCCTGACGCCGCCGAGGCCGGAGGCGGCGAAACTCCCGCAGAAATAACGTTGAAAATCCGCGGCTCCGTGTGGAATAATCCTGAAAGGACTCTTGCAACCCATTCGCTGAACGGTGCTTGCAAACGGGAATGAAGCTGGGACTTTGATTATTACCACGCCTCGACAACCAACTCCCTCAGAGCCGACTCAGGCACCGGCGGTTGACACGACCACCCGGCTGAACTCGTCAGACTCTGCTCCGCCTGAGACGCGCCGGGCCTATGGCGGGCGCCTGGTCGGCGTCGTGGCCTGCTTCGCGCTGACTGCCTGGGCCATCGCCTTTGAGCACCTCAACGACCCTGCCCTCCTGCCGCTCTTTTTGTTTTTCGTCGGTTTATCCCTACTGTCCGTGCTGCTCCCGGCCAGCGGCCCGCGCGGCCGGCGTGTCGGCCTAATCCCCGCCGTCGGTCTGGCCGCCCTGCTGCTGCTGCCGCCGCTCGTCGCCCTGCTGCCTCTGCTGCTCGCCAATACTGCTTACGCCTTCTCGCGGGATACGCCGCTCGGCCGGCGCGGCGCGTATGAGCGCAGCCTGTGGCTGATCCTGGCGGTGCTGACGGGCGGGCTGGTACACTCAGTCTTGCTGGTACACTCAGTCTTGCACGGGGCGCACTCGTGGGGCGCCCCCCGCACGCCGCTGGAGCTGGTTCTGGTCACACTGACCTACGGCGGCGTGTATGTCCTGGGAAGCCTGATTGGGGTAGGTAAGCATCGGGGGGCGGGGCGGGCCGTGCGACGACATGCCTGGGCAGGCTGGCATTTGGAGGCCGTGACCCTCGCCGTGACCGCGCCGGTCGCCGTCCTGATGGCGCTGTCTTATCCAACCCTGGGGTTGACCGGGGTGGGGGGAGCGGCGGCCCTGCTTGCTCTGATGCTAGTTATTGCCTACTTTGGCTTTGAAGTGGCCGGGCTGCGCGATCAGGTCCGGGCCATGGAGAAGATCAGCGCCATGAGCGTCTCCCAAACCAGTACGCCCAAAGTCATCGAGCGGTTCTTGCAGCTCGTCAGCGGCCTGGTTTCCTGCGACCGTGCGGTGCTCTGGCTGACTGATGATTCGCACACACGGCTGGAGCGGATGACGACCGGACCCGGCGGATCCGAATCGCCCGTCCTCCCGGTCGCCAGTGTCCGCTTCGGCGAGGGTCTGGTCGGCCGCGTCGCCGAGCGCAGGGCGCCGCTCCTCGTTCGCGACGGCGCACGCGACCCGCGCCTGACGCCTAGCGAGCAGCGCCGCCGGACCGGCTCGTTCTCGATGATGCTCCTGCCCCTCGTCGCGGGCAACGAGACGGTGGGCGTCGTCCAGTTCGAGCGTGACGCGCCCGGCGTTTTCACCGACCGTGACCTGGCCCGCGTTCGCGCCCTGGCGAGCCAGGCGGCCGCGACCATCGCCAACGTCCATTCGCACCAGGATGTCTATAACCAGGCCGTCACCGACGGCCTGACGGGCCTATACAACCGCCGCCACATGCAGGAAGTCCTGCTCGACGAGCGCCGCCGCGCCCACCGCTACGGGCACCCGCTCTCGGTCATCATGCTGGATGTGGACAGCTTCAAGACCTACAACGACACCTACGGCCATGTCCAGGGCGACGTCCTGCTCCGCATGGCGGCGGACATCCTGCGCGGCAGCGTGCGCGATGTGGACATCGTGGGCCGCTACGGCGGCGAAGAATTCATCATCGTCCTGCCCGAAACCCCGGCTGCCGAAGCCTATCAGGCCGCCGAGCGCCTGCGGCTGGCTGTCGCCCGCACCGTCTTCCCCGGCTTCCCCACCGACCCGGATCTGGCCGTTTTCAAGACCATCAGCCTCGGCGTCGCCACCTTCCCGGATGCCACCGACGACACGCAGGCGCTGGTCACGCTGGCCGACGACGCCCTGTACCGCGCCAAGCGCGGCGGCCGCAACCAGACCGTCATGGCCGGGGGGTAAGTCCTATCCCGTCGCGCTAGGGCTTCGCTACCCTTCCCTCCCAGTAAACTTACCGTCACTCGCCCTCGCGAAAATACCATATCACAAATAAAATACTCCCCATCGTAAAAACCAACAAAATGATACCTAACCAGCTCTGCCAAGACCGTAAAGAAACCAATCCAAATACTATGCTAATAATGGGCAAGCCGAACACAGCTATCGCCCATGCATAAGTGCCAGTCATGCTATCAAAAGGCGGCTGTCCAGTCCACTTCATCAAGACTATAAGCGTAAGGGCCAGCCCCCCAGGATCAAGGACATCCAGCCGAACCCGTGCTGATGAGGGCGCCTTGAGTTTTCCGGCGGTGAAAGATCAGGAGCGGGCGGCCATACACCTTTCTTGTCTTCCATGCTATCCCCCGTAGAACCCCTCCAGCGCCGCCACTACTCCCTCAGTCGTATGCTCGGCTGCGACCACCTCCGGCTCCCGGCCCAGCATCTCGCGAACTGTCTTTGCCGTGCTCGGCCCGATGCAGGCGACGATGACGCTCTCCGGCAGAGATGCACCGTCCAGCGCCGCCACGAAGTTCTTCACCGTGGACGACGACGTAAACGTCACGGCGTCAATCGTCCCTGTCTGAAGCCGTTCACGCACCTCATCCGCGCCTGCGCCGTCTAGGACATTCTCGTAGGCGCCCACCGCGTCTACCGCTGCCCCGCGTGCCGTCAATGCCTCAATGAGACCATCATCGCCTTCTTTGGCGCGCGGGACCAGGATGTTGTTCTCGCCCACCTCTCCCGGCAGTTCTAATCCCAGCCCGGCTCCCGTCGCCGCCTGCGGCTGGAAGTCTGCGATCAGCCCCCGCGCCGCCAGCGCCGCCGCCGTCGCCGGCCCGACGGCGGCGATCCGGGCCGCTGCCAGCGTCCGCGCATCTTTGCCTGCCTGCGCCAGCCGGTCGCAGAAGGCGTGGACGGCGGGCGCGGAGGCGAAGCAGACCCAGTCATACGTCCCGGCCCGCACGATGGCGGCATCCAGGGCCGCGTATCCGTCCGAGGGCGGCACGAGGCGGATCAGCGGGAACTCGATGGGTTCCGCGCCCTTAGCCCGCAGCAGGGCGGCGAACTCCGACGCCTGCTCGCGCGCCCGCGTCACCACGATCCGCTTGCCGGCCAGCGGCCCGACGTCGAACCAGCGCAGCGTTTCCCGCAGCCGCACGACCTCGCCCACGACCGTTACGGCGGGCGCCCCGAAGCCCGCCGCCCGCACCTTCTCGACGATGTTCCCCAGTGTCCCGACCAGGGTTTCCTGCCGGCCCGCCCAGGTCCCCCAGCGCACCAGGGCGACGGGCGTTTCGGGGCTGCGTCCGTGCGCCTGCAATTGACCTGCGATCTCCCCCAGGTTTTCGACGCCCATCAGGAACAACAGCGTGTCGGCGGCATGGGCAATCTTGTCCCACCGCCGTCGTCCCTCCGCCCGCCCCGGCGCGCGCGTCCCCGACTCGCGGGCGTCGTCCCGCTCGTGCCCGGTGATGACGGCGAACGAGGACGCCGCATCCCGGTGCGTGATGGGAATGCCCGCGTAGGCGGGCGCGGCGACGGCGCTGGTCACGCCGGGTATCACCACGAACGGCACGCCCCGCTCACGCAGATACTCTGCTTCCTCACCCCCGCGCCCGAAGACGAACGGGTCGCCGCCCTTCAGCCGCGCCACCGCCTTGCCTTCTCTCGCGCGGCCTGCCAGCAGGGCGTTGATGTCGTCCTGCTTCATCGCGTGCCGGTCCGCCTGCTTGCCCACATACACGCGCTCCGCGTCCGCCCGCACATAATCCAAAAGCTTCGGGTGCGCCAGCCGGTCATACACGACCACATCCGCCAGGCGGAGCACGTCTGCCCCGCCCACCGTGATGAGCTTCGGGTCGCCCGGCCCTGCGCCGATGAGAAATACTGTTCCTGGTGTCATGCTGCTATTGTACCCCTGACGCTTCCTCCGCGCTTGCGGATGGGGCAGGGTATAATGCTTGCCATGCAAGAGATCGAAGTCGTAAACGCGGCGCTGGACGGCGAGGCCCTGATCTCGGCGACACTCAGCGAGGCGCGTAGCCGGGAAGCGGACAGCGTTCGCAAGGTGACGGTCCGGCCCGTCCTCCTCCGCAAGAAGCGGCTGTATCAATTTGAATACCAGTACGCGCAGAAGGTGCAGCACCGGAATTTAGAGCGGGCCGAGGCCAAAGCGCTGATCCAGACGCTGCTGGCGGAGACGTTCCGCCAGGGTTACTTTTACACGGTGACGGGCGATTCCCAGGTCTCGGTCAGCCAGGCGGGGAAAGTGACCGTCCATGCGCGCGGCTCTGTGCCGTCCGCTCCCGCGCCCGCCGCGCCGTTGCCGCACGACCGTCCAAAGAATTATCTGCTGGCGGAGGGCGATCCCGTCCCGTTCCTGGTGCGGCTGGGCGTGATGACGGCGGAGGGAAAAGTGGTCGCCGCCAAGCGGGACAAGTTCAAGCAGATCAACCGATTTCTGGAGATGGTGGACGACGTGGCCGGCAGCCTCCCGAAGAGCGGCCCGCTGCACGTCATAGACTTCGGCTGCGGGAAAGCCTATCTGACGTTCGCCCTGTATCATTATCTCACCGCGATCAAAGGGCGGGAAGTGCGCCTGGTCGGCCTGGATTTGAAAGAGGACGTAGTCACCTTTTGCGGGGAGGTCGCGCGCGACTTAGGCTGTGACGGCCTGGCCTTCGGGGTGGGGGACATCGCGGGCTACGCGAGCGACGCGCCCGTAGACATGGTGGTGACTCTCCACGCCTGCGACACCGCCACTGACGACGCCCTGGTCAAAGCCGTGGCGTGGGACGCCCGCGTCATCCTGTCCGTGCCGTGCTGCCAGCACGAGCTGTTCGGGCAGCTTGCGAGTGATGTCCTGAAGCCGATGCTCAAACACGGCATTCTGAAAGAGCGCCTCACCGCCCTGGTCACGGACAGCGTCCGCGCCAGTCTGCTGGAGAGCGCCGGCTACTCCGTCCAAATCTTAGAGTTCATCGCGCTGGAGCACACCGCCAAGAACCTGCTCATCCGCGCCGTCCGTCGCGGCGGCAAGGCCGGCCCCAATCCGCCCTCAGCGGAGTACGCCGCCTTCCGCGACTTCTGGCACATCCAGCCTTCGATGGAGGCCGGGTTGGACGCGCTGGCACGGGAGTAAGAAGGCAGAAGGGGGTGAGGAACCCAATCCCTATGTCCCATCCGTTCCTGTTCTTCTCCGGCGCCCCTCTCGCGTGCCGGAAGAGGGGGTATTCTCTCGGGCAAGCCCCGCCGCATAATCCGCCATGCCCGCCTCCGCCAGAGCGCGGTCTTCCTCCGCAAACTCTGCGTAGAGCGCAGCCGCCTGTGCTTCATCCCGATCCGCCGCTTCCCGTAGGTCATCCTCGTCCATTCGCTTCAAACCCGGTGTCCCTTGTTCTTTCAGCCTCATGTCACAGAGCGAACGTTGCCCAACACCACGTTTTATAGGATGATCAAATTCAGCGATGAAACAGTGTCAGTGATACGCCGCTGCCTTCCGCGACCACAAAACTGCGGCCCGTGTCGGAGAAGCCGCAGGCGCGGATCGGGTCGCCCATGTAAATCTTGAGGCACTGGTCAAATGTCTTGTCACTGTAGATGTCTGTCTGGGGCGGGCAGAGCAGGGCGATGTATTCGACAAGGCTCAACGGGATGGCGTTCAAATTCCAGCCATCCGCAGTGAAGAGAGGGAGGCCACCACCCCAGATGCCTGCCATCCTAACGGTCTGCTCCCCCAGCGGGCCGATTCCCTCAGCGGTCAGACGAATCGGATCGGCCCACTGCTTCAAGTCAATGTCGTAATCCCGCGCCACGCGCTCACCCGTACTACAATCAAAGACCCCCCGGCCTTCGGGCGACACCACGATAAGCAGTTCCGAGACAGGAGCGAAGCCAACTTCTAAAAGACCTCCGATGGAGCCGCGCCATGTGCAACGCCAGGGAGCAGGGGATTGATTCAGAGAGTAGGCTCGGAAACGCGCTTCTAATTTCTGCTGATACTCGTTCATCGGCTTGCCTTTTTATGCACTCTGTCCGTTCTACGTTCAGCGGGTGAACTAAACACCCATTCGCTCAACCGTCTCACATCGTTGCCCTACCCAGCATCTGCGCGTAGAGTGCTTCCTGCCGGGCGCGGGCTTTGGCGTAAATCTCGTGGCGCACGGGGTCGGGCGTGTAGGTCTTGCCCAAGTAAGTAGGCACGTCGCCGAGGTTGCCGATGAGGCCGAGGCTTTCTAGGGCGAGCAGGGCCGCGCCCCGGCTGGAGGCCTCGAAGACGCGGCTGGTCGTGACGGGGACGCCGAAGGCGTCGGCCATGATCTGCGCCCAGGCCGGGTCGTGGGTCAAGGCGCCGCCCGACGCGACGATCTCGGTCGCTGAGGGGTATTGGGCCACCAGCAGGTCGCGCACCTGGGCGAAGCTGTAGGCAACGGCTTCTTGGGAGGCGCGCAGGATGTCGGCGGGCGTCGTGTGCAGGTTCATCCCTGCCACCATCGCCCGTGCGCCGACGTGCCAGCCGGGTGAGCGTTCGCCGGCCCAGAACGGCAGCACGGTCAGCCCATGCCTGTCGGGCGGCAGCGCGGCGACGGCCCGCGCGGCGGCTTTGGGGTCGCCCAGTTGCAGCGTCTTCTGCGCCCAGGCGAAGACGTTGCCGCCGTTGGCGAACGCCCCGCCGACCAGGAGCCGTTCCCCGTCTACCCGGTAGCAGAACAGGCCGGGGGGGATGTCCACATGGTCCGCGCGGACAGCGACGCGCATCGCGCCCGACGTACCCAAATTAATCGCAATTCGATTGGCATCCGTCGCCCCGCTGCCGACGTTGGAGCAGGCCCCGTCCCCCCAGGCCGGAAACCAGGGCAGGTCTTTGAGCGCCCCCAACGTCCGATCCCATTCCCCCGTTAGCCCCGACTGAGACTCCTTACCGTCTGCAATGGCATTGAGCTGGCCCCTCGTAATGGGCAAGTCCTTCAAGGTCGCGTCGTCCCACGCTTTCGCGTTCGGATCGAACAGGCCCGTGCCGGATGCCATCGAGAGGCTGCACTTGGTTTCGCCGAAGAGCCGCAGAGCGACGTACTCGCCGAAGGACATCCAGCGCCGGACCTGGCCGAACCTCTCACCCTGCGTCTCGTGCAGCCAGCGCAGCTTGGCGGGCCAGTAGGAGGTGTGCAGGACGCACCCTGTTCGGCTGTGGTAGGCGGCCTCGTCCTGTTCGGCTTGCAGTGCCTCCGCCTGCGCTCGTGCGCGCGTGTCCGCCCACGACAGCAGCGGCGTCACCGCCCGGTCATCCGTGCCGACCCCGACCAAGCTGTGCCAGAAGCACGAGATGCCGATGCCCGCGATCCGGCCCGCCGCATCCTTGTCCGTAACCTTCAGCAATTGGACGAGGCACCGGACCGTCAGCCCCAGCAGCGCTTCGGCGTCCGTCTCCACCCCGCCGTCCCCGGTCGTGGTCTGCGCGTAGGCGATCTGCGCTTCCGCTTTGGTCAGCGCCCGCCCGTGCGCGTCGAAGAGCATAGCCCGGACCGAAGAAGTCCCCATGTCGAGGGTGAGAACAAGTGCTTTTTTCATAAGAGGAAGAACCTGTCCGGCTTATTCGCCGCCCCGTCCCCCGTTCCCTTCTCCCGGCAGCGGCGGGCTGGAAATCAGCGCGGGCATGGGGTATAAATGGGAGCATGAGTTTCTTCCCGAAGCGGCCTGTGCCTACCCTCACTGCGCTGGCGCTCGCGGCGGGGGTGGCCGGGGGATGTTCCAAGCCGCCCCCGCCCCCGCCTGTCTCCAAGCCGCCGGGCGTCAGCGCCAATTCCGGCGGGGACACGCGCGGCACGGTCCTTTATCATCCCGTCCCGCCTCCCAAAACGCCGCCGAACCCCTACGCGCTCGTCAGCGACAAGTTCGTCATCGGCGAGCGCCAGCGCATGGCCTGGGCACTGGCCGAGATTGATCTCCACGCCCACCAGCAGGCGTTCCGAACTTACCCCGTCCCCGACCCGTCCTGGCGCGGCTACACCAAGCAGAAAGCGGTGGCCCAGGCGCTGCGGCAGGCGCAGTTCAACGCCTATCTCCTGGAAAAGCACCATGCCCACTTTTGCAACCAGTTCCACCTCAGCTACGACCAGCTTGTGTTGATCATCAAAGAGGGACGGGAAAAAGGCTGGCCCATGCCGCCCGCGCCGAAGGAGTAGGCAAAAGGAGTAGGCGCGGCTTGAAGCGCCATTAGGTCGTCCGCCGGACGTTTCCGCGCAAGGATAATGAGGTGTCCGCGGTGAACAAACAGGCATCACGAAGCTTTGCAGGCATCACGAAGCGTTGAAGGAGCTAACCCTATGAACCCTCCCTTTCGTCTTCTGCTCGTTCTGTTCTCGCTGCTCGCACTGGCCCGTCCCGCCGCGTGCCAGAATCAAAACACGGACTTCAAACAGCTCCTGTCCGGCAGCAGCATCCCGCTCACGCTCACGCTGAAAGACATGGACAGCGGCTGGCGGCGCGTGTCGCTGGGCACTTCCTCCGGGGTTGCCGACCCGACGCAGGCTTACCTCGCCCTGTTCACCGGCGGCACGGGAAACTTCTATTACACCAAAGGCGAGACGGTCACGGTCGCTGGGGAGATTTTCTTTGTCTCCTATCACCGCCAGATCAAGCTTGACCTGAAAACACTGATGAAGGGGGGCGCCGACATGCCCAAAGCGCCCAATCTGACCTCTGACACGCCTCTGTCGTTGTCCCTGCTGAACCTCCGCACCCTGAGCAGTCTGAGCGGCATCCAGCCGTTCTCGCTCGACCAGGAGATCAGGGACGCCAACGCACCGTCCGACCTTCTGACGGAAACCGAAACGGCCCCGGATCAATCCTCCCTCAGCAATCTCAAGCAGATCGGCCTGGCGATGATGCAGTATGTGCAGGACAACGATGAGAAACTGCCCCCCATGAAAAGCGCCGCCGTCACCAAGAAGGCTCTGTTCCCTTATGTGAAGAGCGACGCCGTTTTCCAGCAGCCCCAGACGCACGAGCCGTACCTGCCCAACACATCCCTCTCCGGCCATTCCCTCGCCAGTTTTCAGAACCCGGCGACGATGGTGGTCTACTACGAGGCCGGCCCCGCCCCGGATGGGATGCGCGGCGTGGTGTTCCTGGACGGCCACGCCAAGCGCATCCATGAGAGCGAGTGGCCCGCGCTCAAGGCCGCCTCTCACGTCCCGAACGTGCCCGCGCGCTGACGAGGACGATCACTGCCCGGACGGTAGACGAACATTCCTCCGGCAATATCAATCCCCTGTCTGGTATAATAGCCCCATTATGTGCCGAATACTCGTTGTGGATGATGAAGAGGAAGTGCGCGAGGCCGTGCAGCGGCGGCTGGTCCGCGAGGGCTATCGAGTCGAGACCGCGCCGGGCGAGGAGGCGGGCGTCGAGAAGATGCAGCACGCCGAGCGGGCCTATGACATCGTCATCACCGACATGAGCATGGAGGATTCGGGGTCCGGGATACGCATCCTGGAGAACGCCGTCTCGCGCGACGTTTTCACCGAGGTCATCGTCCTCACCGCCTACGGCAATGTCGCCAACGCCGTCGAGTGCATGAAGCGCGGCGCCTTCGACTATGTGGAAAAGAACATGCCCGGCGTGGATGTCTTCGAGCTACTGTGCCTGAAAGTGGCGCAGGCGGTCGAGCGCCGCCGGGGGGCCGTAGACACCGTCCGCCGGCTTGAAGCCTTCACCAAAAGCCGGGGCGGGTTGGACCTCTGACGCTGGACTTACGACGGGAGACCGTGGCATGACACAGATTTCAGGCGATACTCTGCAAAATTGGGAGGAGTCTTCGCGGCGCGAATGGCTCGTCACCAACGGCATCGGCGGTTACGCGGCATCCAGCCTGGCCGGGGCCAACACGCGCCGCTACCACGGTTTGCTCGTGCCCGCCTTTTCCCCACCGGTCGGCCGCGCCGTCCTGCTCTCCAAGGTGGAGGAAGAGGTGCAAGTCGAGGACCAGCTTTACCAGTTTTCGTCCAACAAATACCCCAGCGTCGTCCAGCCGCAGGGCTTCCGCCACCTGACCTACTTCGGCACCCGCCCCGTCCCCACCTTTACCTACATCTTTCATGAAGATACTGTCGTGCTGGAAAAGCGCGTCTGGATGGCGCATGGCGAGAACACCGTTTATGTGCAGTACCGGCTGGTGAAAGCCCCCGAGCCGGTCCGGCTGGCGCTGGTGTTGCTGCTGGCTTACAAGGACTACCACACGGAGCAGCACCGGTGGGACGGCTTCACGGGTGATTTGACGTTAGATTCGGATGGGTGGCTCCAGATCAGCGCCTTTCCGACGGCCCATCCGCTTTTTCTCCATGTCCAGCCGCCGTTCACATTCAACGACCATGGTGGGTGGTTTTACAACTTCGAGCACCCACGCGAACAGGAGCGCGGGCTGGAGTTCACCGAAGATTTGTACTGTCCCGGCCGCTTCAACGGCCTGCTCGCCCCCGGCCAGGCGATCACGCTTGCTGCGACCACCGAGGCGAAGCGCCCCGCCGAGGTGGAAGACGCACTGGCGGCGGAGTTGGACCGGCAGAAGGCGCTGCTGGCCCAGGCAAACGTCCCGCCCGGCGACGCCGCCCGCGAGGCTTTGACGCTGGCCGCCGACCAGTTCATTATCGAGAAGTCGGCCAAAGTCACTCGCGCCACGATCATGGCCGGCTACCCCTGGTTCACCGACTGGGGCCGGGATACGATGATCGCTCTCCCCGGTTTGTGCCTGACCACGGGGCGTCATGCCGTCGCCCGCGAGATCCTCACGTCGTTCGCGGGCGCGGTCCATGACGGCCTGCTGCCCAACCGATTTTCGGACAATGGAGGCGGGGCGGAATACAACACCGTGGATGCCAGCCTGTGGTTCTTCCACGCCGTCTATGCCTACGCTCAGGCGTCCGGCGATTGGGACTTTGCCCAGACCGAGATGCTGCCCGTCCTCCAGACCATCCTGGACGCTCACATTCGGGGGACGGACTACGACATCGGCGTGGACGAAACCGACGGCCTGCTCCACGCCGGGCATCCGGGCGTGCAGCTCACCTGGATGGACGCCAAAGTCGGTGACTGGGTGGTGACGCCGCGCACCGGCAAGCCGGTCGAGATCAACGCACTTTGGCACAACGCTCTGTGCGTGACGGCTCACCTTGCCGAACGGGCGGGCCAGGCAGACCTGGCCGCCGACTGCACCCGTCGCGCTGCTCAGGCCAAAGACTCGTTCGTCCGGCTCTTCCCAAACCCCGCCACGGGTTCGCTCTTTGACGTCATCGGCCCGGATGGCCGGCCCGACGCCTCGGTGCGCCCCAACCAGATCTTCGCCGTCAGCCTGCCGTTCCCGGTCATCGAGGGCGACCGAGCCAAAACGGTCGTAGATGCGGTCGCCGAGGCACTGCTGACGCCGTTCGGCCTGCGGACACTCGCGCCCGGCTCCCCGGACTACCACGGGCGCTACGCGCCGGGCGACCCGACTGCCCGCGACGGGGCCTACCACCAGGGGACGGTCTGGCCCTGGCTGCTCGGCGCCTTCTGCGACGCCCACCTCAAAGTCTACGGCCACAAGGCCAAAACCCGCGCCCTCCTGAGCGCCCTGCTCGGGCCGGGCCTGTCCGACTACGGCGTCGGCAGCCTCGGCGAAGTGTTCGACGGCGACCCGCCCCACGCGCCCAACGGCTGCCCCGCCCAAGCGTGGAGCGTCGCCGAGGTCCTGCGGGCGTATGTCGCACTCGGGGCCTAGCCGACCGGCAACAGGAACAGGAGCCGCCCGTGCTAAATGGGCGGCTCCTATTTGTCTGCGAGGACGCTCGGAAAGGCCCGGATACGCACGAGGCGTGTCCGGGCCGGCGGATACGTTAGTCCTCCGGTGGGTAGGTTAGTCCGAGGCGAAGCTGCCTTCCGTGGGGAAGCTGCCTTCCGTGGGGAAGGGGATCCCGGACGCGCTGCCTGCTTTCCAGCCGTAGTCCGTGTTTTCCGTGAGGTTGCGCCCGCCGCTGACCGAAGTATAATCGCCGCTGGCGATGCTGTTCCGTCCGCCGCTAACCGAGGTGTGCCCGCTGTTGGTTGTGGCTGCCGTTGCGGGCCTGGGTGAAGGTCGTGCTGGCCTCGTTGTAGCCGATGATGAGGCTGCCCCCGCCGTTCGTCATCTCGGTGCCGTTCAGGCCGTTGACGATGTGGCCGTTGACGCCGGTGAAGGTCAGGTCTGTGTCGTTCAGCGACAGAGCGTTGAGGATGGCGATCTTGTCGGGGGTGAAGCCCCCGGCCTGCCGCGCCGATCTGCTGGCCTCACTGGCGCCGCAGGCGGAGCCGGGGGAGAACCAGGCGTGGATGCTGAGTGAACTGGCGACCACGATGGCCGAGGCCGGGCGGGCGGAAGAGGCGCTCCGCGCTTCTGTTCAAGCATATGGCCTTGCGGAACGGGTGCCTGCACCTGAAGAACTTCTGTTCCGCCGGCGCGACCATGCCGTACTTCTGTCTGCGCTGGGCCGCCACGGGGAGACGGGGAGATGCTGGACGTCTTGGAAACCGCTTCGGGATTGCCCTATTTCGGAGACAATCCACGGGCACGGCCCAGGAGTGCCTCGCGCCGGTCCTGGCCCTGTTCGCCCGCCTGTGAGGCCGCCGCACCAAAAAAAGCCCCACCACTTGCGCGGCGGGGCTAACTCGAGAAACACGATGACAGAAGCAACTCTGCACTCCTAGTTTCGGCGGGTGGGGGCTGTTTCCCTACTGTCACCTTTACCGGGTTTTCCCCATCCCCGCCCTGTCAACTCCCGCATTGTTTCGGTCCGCTGCTGCCCTCACGACAAAAAACACAAAAAAGCGGGGTGGACCTTGTAGGCCCGCCCCGCTTTTTCACGAACTAGTACCGGCTGCTGCCGCCGCCGCCGTAGCCGCCGCTGTCGCGACCACCGCCGCCGCTGCTGCGACCACCGCCGCCACCGCCGCCGTAGCCGCCGCCACCACCGCTGCCGCCACGGCTGCCGCCGCCACCGCCACCGCCTTCACGCGGGCGGGACTCGTTGACGACCAGCGCGCGGCCGTCCACGTTGCGGCCGTTGATGGCTGCGATCGCCTGCTGGGCCTCGTCCTCGCTCGCCATCTCGACGAAGCCGAAACCACGGGCCTGGCCCGTGTAGCGGTCGGTGACGACCTGGGCGCTGGAAACGTTGCCTGCTTCGGAGAACAGGTCATGGAGCTGCTGGTCGGTGGTCTGATAGCTCAGGTTGCCGACATAAAGTTTGGTTGCCATCAGTGAATGGCTCCTTTCAGGTGCGAGACTCCCTGCGCGGTGCGTGAGGCCATCACTGGTCAAATCGAGGAACACGACGGAATGGAGCCGAAGGAGCCGAGGAAATCGCAGAGGAAGGCATCAGACTGATGCGTCAAAGGAAGGTTGCCGGGGGAAACCCGGTTTCAAAGCTATTGTACCACGAAAACGCGCAATCGTATCACGTCCGCAAAATAAATTATCGCACATCTCGCGCGGGCATTTTGCAGATCGGTAGAAACAGATGGCTTTTACTCTGGCTCGTCTCGTGCTGGCTCGTCTCGTGTTTGTATCTGCTTCTTTTTGATACGCTCGCTGCGGCGGCTGAGAGTGCCGAAACCGAATGCTCCCAGCAAACCCACGGCAGAGCCACCAACAACCTTGAGCGCATCCGCCGTCAAACCAAGGTGAGCCAAGTAACAACTTGTCGCCAAGAACATTCCCTCTACGATGACGGCGGCATAGATGCCCATGCCCGCTTGTTTCGATCCACCTTCTATGACGACCTTTTCCAAGTGCAGACGGTGTTCGAGCTGCTTCTCTGCCATCGTGAAGATGCGCTCGGCAGAGCCGGGAAGTACCCTCTCATAGCCTTCAAGAACCCCCGGCGGCGGCAATGGTCCTGAGAAAGAGACCTCGGTATGTTGGTGAACAAGGGACGACCCCCTGGAAGAAGCGTCTGTTTGGCTTTCAGGGGGTTGTGGTTCTTGCCGCGTTACACGCTGGTCGCCGTGATTAGCCATTCGTCAACTTCTGGGAGTTCTCCCGTCGGAACTGGGCGATTGCCTGCCGCAGATCATCCCCCACGGCCTGCCAGTCGGAGCGCAGCGCGCGCGCGTCCGCCTCAGCGCCGCTCTCGGACCCATTATATTCGGTCAGCGTGTCACCGATGTCTATGGAGCGTGCCACTCCTTCTAAAAACGAAGGGGTGGCGTATAAAAGCCCAAATTGTTCACTCATCAGTTCCGGCCTCCCCTCTTTAAGTCTCCAGATGTAGTAGCATTATAATACATATTATAACACAGTAGTACCCAAATTGGGTCACTGTCACCTGCGTGGAATGCACCAAAAGGCTGACGTGTGCGCGCTACGCTGAGAAGGTGAGGGGAAGGGCTACTGCCGGCGGCGCAGGTACGAGGCGGAGATTCGCATTTCTTCGCGGTACTTGACGACGGTGCGGCGGGCGACGGTGAAGCCGCGCTCCTGGAGAGCGTCCACGAGGGCCTGATCGCTCAGAGGCAGACCCGGCGTTTCTTCGGCGACGAGGGCCGCGATGATGCCCTTTAAGGTGACGGCGTTCTCGAAAAAGATGTCGAAAGAGACCACATCCTGGGATGGGAGCTGGACGTACTTGTAGAGCAGGGCGCGGCTAATGGTGGACTCATGCATCCCCACCATCTTCGCTAGGTGGGTGCGGGTCAGGGGGCGCAGGAACTTGCGCTGACCGGTTTCGAGAAAGCCCTGCTGGCATTCGATCAGGGCCATAGTGATCTTTTGGATCGTGCGCCGACGTTGCTGCAAATTTTTCAGGAACATGTTGGCGCGCTCAACGTAGGCGACGACGTGCTTCTGATGGTCGTCGGACAGCCGCACCGTTCCGTCTCGAGCCGGCTCGCCGCCGTGACGGCTGGACCGAATCGCATCGTAGAGGCTGCGGTAGTAGGGATTGACTTGCAGAGTCGTGTTGTCGAAGCCGAGCACCTCGACGGTGAAGCCGATGCCGCTGCGCTTGATGAGGACGTCCGGACGGATGCCCCGGCTTTGGCCGTTCTGGTGATGGTCCCAGGGCATTCGAAAACCCGCCGCCGGGTTCGGCTTGAGCCTTTTGGTGATGAAGTCCATGGCCGCGTCGAGGCGCTTGGCGCTGACGTCCAGCTTGCGGGTGAGCGGCCCGAGCCGGCGCTGGACCAGGGCCTGCCAGTGGTGGGTGATGAGGGTCAGCGCCAGCGGGTCGAACGATTGCTCGTCCCCCTCTTCGCAAAGATGGCGCATCTGGAGCAGCAGGCACTCGCGCAGGTCTCGCGCGCCGATGCCGGGCGGATCGCAGGCCTGAAGGCGCTCAACGCCCTGGGTGATCAGGCGGCACGGCACGCGCAGCACGGCGCAGGCTTCGTCCACATCAACCTGGAGCCAGCCGCGCTCGTTGAGGCTGTCCACCAGATATTCGGCGACCAGGACTTCTTCGGGCGTCCGCGACGTGGCGCGCAGGTGCATCAGGAGCTGCTCCGCCAGGGAGGTCTGTGTGCGTGCCAGCATCAGGGGGTCGAACTCGCCCCCGCTGTCCCCCGGCCCGAACTCGCTGTCGGCCCGTGCGGCCAGCCGCTCGTCCTCGGCGGTCTCCTCGCCGCGCCCGGCCAGCGCCGCGAGGTTTTCGGCCAAAGACGGCCCGGCGTCGTCTTCGCGGCTCCGCTCGGTGAGACTCGGCTCGGTGAGCGGGTGTGATTCGCGGCTGAACGGGCAGTGCGCGCAGGACCCGATGCGGCTGCCCGGACACAGACGGCAGCCGCCCTCGCTCACGTCCAGCTCATCGCTGAGACTGTCCAGGGCGGGATTTTCCTGCTGTTCCTGCTCAATGGCTTGCTGTAGTTCCAGGGTGGAGCACTGCAGCAGGGAGTTGGCCTGGATCAGATGGGGCGCAAGCTTCTGAACCTGAGTCTGGCGCTGTGTGTTCTCCTGGCGTAACTGCACGTTCCGGGTTGCCTCTCACGGTTCAACAGATACCGTTCTTCTGTCCCCATTGTCGGCAGAATGGGAATGCGCGTATAGGGGCGAGATTCATCGCGCCCTTCTTGCCCCTCGCGCCCTCATGTCGACTCTTTCTACCCGAATGACGAGGCGGTGTCTGTGACCGGCGGCACACTCGGCTGGCCGTTAAAGTTTCGTTTTGAAGTACGCGATGGTCTCTTTCAGGCCCTCTTCCAGTGGAACGCGCGGCTCCCAGCCGAGCAGGGTGCGGGCTTTGGTGATGTCCGGGCGGCGCTGCTTGGGGTCGTCCGCCGTCGGCAGCGGGACATGGATGACTGGGCTGCCGCTGCCCGTCGCCTTCAGGATTTCCGAGGCGAACTCCAGCATCGTGCGCTCTATCGGGTTTCCGACGTTGATCGGCCCGGATTGTTCCGAGACGGAGAGTTTAAAGATGCCGTCAATCAGGTCCGAGACGTAGCAGAACGAGCGGGTCTGGCGGCCGTCGCCGAAGACCGTCAGCGGCTCCCCCCGCAGGGCCTGGCTGATGAAAGCCGGGACGACGCGGCCGTCTTTGAGACGCATCCGGGGTCCGTAGGTGTTGAAAATGCGAACAATCTTGGCGTCCATGCCGAACTTGCGGCGATAGGCAAACGTCACGGCCTCGGCGTAGCGCTTGGCCTCGTCATAGACGGAGCGCGTGCCGTTCGGGTTGACGTTGCCGAAATACTCTTCCGGCTGCGGGTGGACAGAGGGATCGCCGTAGACTTCCGACGTGGAGGCCACCAAAAACCGCGCGCCTTTGTCCCGCGCCAGGTCCAGCGTGTGATGTGTGCCGATTGAGCCGACCAGAAGGGTTTCGAGCGGCAGCTCCAGATAGTCCACCGGGCTGGCCGGGGACGCGAAGTGGTAAACCAGGTCTACCGGCCCGGCCACCGTGTAGGGCTGGGTGGTGTCCTGCCTGACGTACTCGAACCGCGGGTCGTCCCGCAGGTGCGCGATGTTGTCCTCACTGCCCGTGACCAGATTGTCCACGGCCACTACGTCATAGCCTTCCGCCAAAAGACGGTCGGACAGATGCGATCCCAAAAAGCCGGCCCCGCCGGTAATCACTGCACGCGCCATTCAGCCTCCCAATTCGTAGGGGGATTTTCCCCATGCTATTATATAGGTGATGGGGGCCAATGTCAAGGAAGGGAAGATTAAATATGAAACACGCGGCCTGTTTTCGCTGTCTTATGATGGGTGGGGCTATACCACTGTTTGCCAACGATGACGAATTTGTGTTAAACTTCAAGGGCCTGTTTCTGCGTATGGTAACCTATATGATGTCTCCTACTCTTCTCCGTGGTCGCCGCGCCGCGTTGGTCTTGTCTCTGACGATGGTGTCTTGCTGGTCGTTCTGCCTACACGGCGCGGCCGCGGCCGCCGCGAAAAAGGGCGAGAAAAAGAGCGCGTCGTCTCCTAATCTGGGCATGGTCGGGCAGGGCACCGTGATGGACCTGCCTGACCCGAAGTTTCCCGGTAAAGGCGTACCCCTGCTCCATGTGCGGGCGGCCACGGTCACGGGCCAGTCCGCCGAGACCGGGCTTCTGGGCAGCATGACTCAGGTGTCCGCGCTGCTGTATCAGCAGGGCAAACAGGCGGCGACGCTGACCGCGCCGCTGGCGCGGGGGGATAGTCTGCGGGGCAGTGTGGTCGTGACGGCGACCGGCGGCGTTTTCATCCGGTCGCTCCTGCATCCAGGGACAACTTTACGGGCGGACAGGCTCGTCTGGACGCCGAGCGCCCGCACCAACCAGATCGTGGCGACCGGCCATGTCGTCTGGACGGACGGCAAGACGCATGGGACGATCAAGGGATCGCGAGCCACTGCCGATACTGCGGTGAAGACGGTGGTGATGGGGGCCGGTGATGTATCAGCGCTGCTCTAGCGTGGCGTCCCTCAGAAGGTATCGAGATAAAGGATCCCCAATTGCAGAAAAGTAATGTTGCGTCCATGCTTCTTTTGCTTCTTTCGGCGACAGGCCTTACGGCCTCGCTGACGTCCGCCGTGTCGGCTCAAAACAACGCAGGCAAGTCTGCATCCGGCCCGAGGCTGGGTCGGATTAATGGACACTTTGAATACAGCAAGCTGGCACCCAGCCTGTGGCATTTTGTGGGGCCGATCGGGATCACATCCGAAGAATACGATCTGGCTGCGGGGGACATCAAGGTCTTTTTCCTGCCTGGCAAGGCGGGCAGGTCTACGCTGGACCGGGCGACGGCGGACGGCGGCCCGGCCACGGGCGGGCAGGTGGATGTCCATGTCAAGCGGCCTTTGGAGGGCCAGGCTTACGAAATCAAATCCGATCACGCCGTCTACACGCCGGATGACACCCGGCCCAACGGCGGCAAGATGGTTTTCACGGGCCATGTCATGGTGATTACGGCCTCGGGCTTTCTGGCGGAACCTTCCGTCTCAACTTTTGACACGAAACCTGTCACGGTCCTGCTCGGACAGGGCGACGACTACCCGCAGCTTGAAACCGGCCCCGGCCACGTCGTACTGACGCCCGCACAGTAACACGCATAAATACCATGCCAATCCTACGCGCCGAAAATCTCCAAAAAACGTATAAAGGCCGCAAGGTCGTCAACGGCGTCTCCGTCGAGATCAACCCCGGCGAGATCGTCGGCCTGCTCGGACCGAACGGGGCGGGCAAGACCACGTCGTTCTACATGATGGTCGGCCTGGTCAAGCCCGACGGTGGGCGCGTCCTGCTCGACGACAAGGAGATCACGCGCCAGCCGATGTACCGCCGCGCCCATGCCGGCATCGGCTATCTCGCGCAGGAGCCGAGCGCGTTCCGGGGCCTGACGGCGGAGCAGAACATCATGCTGGTTCTGGAGATGATGCCGGGCTTGTCGGCCAAAGAGCGCAAGGCGCGGCTGGAGGACTTGTTGGGGAGTTTGAACATGACTGATCGGCGTCACCTGCCCGCCCGGTCGCTTTCGGGCGGCGAACGGCGGCGCATCGAGATCGCCCGCGTCCTGGCGACCCGGCCCTCGTTCATCCTGCTCGACGAGCCGTTCACGGGCGTGGATCCCATCGCCATCAAAGACTTGCAGGACATCATTGACGAACTCAAGACGCGCGGCATCGGCGTACTCATCACCGATCACAACGTCCATGCGACGCTCGCCATCACGGATCGCGCTTACATTATTTCGGAAGGCGAGATCAAGACATCGGGGACGTCGGAGGAGCTGGTGCAGGACCCCATCGCTCAGAAATACTATCTCGGCCAAAACATGACGTTGACCACGCGGCGCGGGCCGGGCGGGACGTTGATGGCATGAACGCACTCGGAAATACACTCCGGATAAAGCTGCTGGACCGGCTGGTGCTGAACGACCTGCTGCCGATGTTCGGGCTGGGCGTCGCCACGTTTTTCACCCTCTGGTTCGCCGCCGACCCGCTGTTCAAGGCCACCAAATACATGAGCCTGGGTGTCCCGCTCCCGGTCGTGCTCCGGCTGGTCGGCTGGAACATCCCGCCCGTGCTGGCCCTGACGTTCCCGATGGGGATGCTGCTGGCCGTGCTGCTCGGCTTCGGGCGCCTTTCTTCGGACAGTGAGGTGGTCGCGCTGTTCGCGGGCGGCATTTCGTTCGGGCGGATCATCGTCCCCGCCCTCGCGCTCGGCCTGGCCGCCAGCCTGATCGGGTATGAGATCAACGACCGCGTGGCCTCGTATGCCAATCAGCGGCTGGTGAGCATCACGAACGGCATCAAGGCCGGGCTGGGCCAGGGAGGCGGAACGGACCAGCCGGTGGACTTCCCGGTCCGCCTCGGCGACAAGATGCAGTACCTGGTCCACGCTGACAAGGGCGTGGACATCCGTGAAAAGGCCCTGCGGGACGTGACCGTCGTGCATTACGATGCACAGGGCCGGCCGGCGGAAACTTACTACGCCGCCCAAGCCGTGTATCAGTCCGGGAACAACTGGACCCTGGTCAATGGGCAGGTATATACCGGATGGCCGGCCCCATTCTTGACGAGCGCCGGAAGCGCCAAGGTGTTCGACCTGGGCAAGAACCTGGAAAGCGCCTCGTTTCTAGACCGTGACCCCGATACCCTGACGTTCCACGACCTGCGGCGTCAGATCGCGCTGCTCCGGGGGGAGCGTCAGGGAGAGCATAGCCCAATCCTACGGAACGCCGAAGTTATGCTGTGGGGCAAGGTCGCCCTGCCGTTCTCTGCGCTGATCTTCACGCTCGTCGGGGCGCCGCTCGGCCTCCGCCCCCAGCGCGCCTCCCGATACACGGGCTGGCTGCTGGCGATCCTGATCATCTTCGCCTATTATGTGCTGTTTACGACGCTGGGCAGCGTCGCCCGAAGCGGCCATTTCTCGCCGCTGCTGGCGGCGTTCCTGCCCAACCTCATCGGCCTGGCCGCCGGGTCGGGCTTGATCTGGAAGGCGTCGCACTGACATGAGAATTCTGGACCGGCTGATTCTGCTGGACCTCCTTCCCAAGTTGGCGGGAAGCATCGCCGTTTTCTCGGCCGTTTTCTTGGTCACAGGGCCGGTCCTGGCCGCGTCCCGATTCCAGGCGCTGGGTTTCCCCTGGTGGGTCATCGCGCAGTTCGTCGGCTGGGACTTCACCCAGTTCGTCCGGTACACCTTTCCGATGGGGATGCTGCTGGCCGCCTTGCTGGGCTTCGACCGGCTCTCGCGCGACAGTGAGGTGGTCGCCCTGTTCGCGGGCGGCGTCTCGTTCCTGCGGATCATCGCCCCCGTGGTCGGCCTGGGGCTGGCGGTCAGCCTGGTCAACTACGTCTTCAACGACCGGATCGCCACCTATGCCAACGCGCGCGTGGCCGACTTCAACAACCACCGTCAGGACATCATCGGCGAAACGACGCGGCCGCTGGACTTGGCGGACCGGCCCGACGGGAAGCTGCAAGTGACCGTGCATATCGAAAAGGGCTATGACGTGCTGGCGAAGACGCTGCGCCAGGTGACCATCACCGTCTATGGCCCCGATGGCGTGCCCCGCCAGACCATCTACGCGGACCGGGCGCGGCCGCACGGCAGCGGCCTCAAGACGTGGACGCTGTACAACGAGCAGTCTACCGATCTGGCGACGGGCCTCAAAATCCAGAACAACCGGATAGATACATTCCAGATCAACAAGACGCCGGAGAACATGACGTTCTTGCAGCGCGACCCGGAGACGCTGACCTTCCGGGACTTGCAGCGGCAGATCAACGAGCTGAAGGCCGGCGGCGGCGACAGCAGCGATATCCGCAACGCCGAGGTCGGGCTGTGGTTCAAGGTCTCCCTGCCCTTCTCATGCCTGGTCTTCGGCATGGTCGGCGCCCCGCTGGGGCTGCGCTCGCCCCGCTCGGGCAAGGTCGGCGGGCTGGTCTGGGCGCTGCCGATCATGCTGGGGTATTACGTCATCTACATGACCATGAGCAACGTAGCAACCGGCGGGGCTGTCTCGCCGATCCTGGCGGCCTGGCTGCCGAACATCATCGGGCTATTCGTGGGGGCGGGCCTGATCTGGAAAGCATCGCGCTGAAAGCATCGCGCTGAAAGTTTAAGTCACACTGAAAGTTTAAGTCAAAATGGGTGCCGTAGTCTTTTTCGCCTTCATCCTGTTCGTCATGGGCGGCGTCACCGCCTACATGGGCGACCGGCTGGGCAGCTATATCGGCAAAAAGCGGCATTCGACGTTTGGGCTGCGGCCCCGGCACACGGCCATGCTGTGGACGGTGGTTTCGGGCGGCATGATCGCCGTGGGAACGCTGGGGCTGTTCCTGGCCCTGAACCGGACGTTCAGCACCGCCCTGGTGCGCGGCCCGCAGCTGCTGGAAACGAACAGCCTGCTGGACCGGCAGAACCGGAATCTCACCAAGCGCAACCTTGCCACCGAGCAGCAGGCGCAGGAGGACAGCCGGCGGGCCGGCCAGGCGCAGAAACAGGCCACGGATGCCCAGGCGCAGGCGGCCCAGGCGCATGCCACGCTGTCACAAGTCAGGTTCGCGCTAGGACAAGTCAGGTCCGCGCTGGGACAGGCCCACAGCACCCTGGTCCAGAGCCAAAAGACGCTGGCGCAGCGGCAGGCGGCGCTGACGAGCGCGAAGGAACATCTGCTTGCCGCGCAGAACGATCTCGGCAGCACGAGTGCGGAACTGGCGCGGGCGCAGCAGCAGGTCCGCGTGGCCCGGCTCGGCGTCAAGGAAGCGCAGAAGCAGTACCAGCTTGCCGGCGTTCAGGTCTTGCGGGCCAACAAAAACGTGCTGGCCCTGGGAATCGAGCAGGACACGCTTCGCACGGAAAACGCGGCGCTGGTCCGCCGGAATCAGGCCCAGCAGAGCCTGCTGCTGGCCTCGCAGGGCCACCCGCTGATCTTCCGCCGGGAAGAGGAGCTGGGCCGGACCGTTGTTTCCGCGGGACAGCCGCCCGCGTCGCTGCGGCGTGAGCTTGCCGTCTTCTTGGACCAGGTCGAGCTGATCGCCCGCCAGCGCGGCGCGGGCGACCAGGACAACTCGCCCGCCGTCATCATCTCCGCGCCGGGCGAAGGCGCGGACAGCGGCGCGGAAGCGCGGGAAGCCGTCCTGGATGCCCTTTCGGAAAGCATCGCCGCCCAGGGCGGCGGCCAGCCCAGCGTCGTTGTCGTCGCCAATGCCCGCTACAACACGTTCAAAGGCGAGTCCGTCAAGCTGGACCTGAAGCCGTATGCCAATGACCTGGTTTTCCCGAAGGGCACCGTCATCGCCATCGAAGCAGTGGACGGCACGCAGCCGGACGACGTCATTCTCAAGCGCCTGCAAGCCTTCCTGACCGGGCAGGTTCGCGCGGCGGCGCGGGAGCGGGGCATCATCCCAGTCACTGATCCCCAATCCGGCGAGCCGCTGGTCGGCCAGCCCATTGACACCCCGACCGCGCTGGCTCTAGTGAAGCAGATTCAGCAGGCCGGGCCGGACGCCCATGTCATCGCCGCCGCCGCCGCCGATACCTACAGCGCCGACCTGCTGCGCCTGGACCTGCGTGTCACGCCGGCCCCCGGCCTCCCCAGGGCCAGCGCGGCGCGGCAGTGAAAGAAACGAGAAAGAGGGAGCCGAATGACGATCACCATTGACGTCCCGCCGGATATCGCCCGCCAACTGTCTGCGGAGGCCGACCGTCAAGGGAAAGACGTACCCGGCGTCGTGCAGGGCTTGGTGGAGCAGCGCTTCGCCGGCCGTCCTGTGCGCGCCTACGATCCCGCTGCGTTCATTGCTGCCCTGGATTCGTTTGAGGAAGGCGATGAGAAAGAACAACGGGAAACCCTGGAGTATCTCAAGATGGCGATAGATCGGGATCGCCCTGGTCAGCGCAGCATCTTCGGCGAGGGGATCAACCCGATGCCGCCGGTGGATGAGATCGGCTAAGAATCGTGATCACTCTTTTGGACAGCGGACCGCTTGGGCTGATCACCCATCCGAAGGGCGGCGTGGAGGCGCAGGACTGCCAAGCCTGGGTACGCGCGTTGCCTGCGGCGGGGCATATCGCCTTGCTGCCGGAGATCATTGACTATGAACACCGTCGCGAATTGCTGCTGGCAAATCTAAGCGAGGCCGTTAAGCGCTTGGATACGTTGAAAGCGTCCGGCGCGTACCTGCCTGTGACCGAAGATGCTTACCTTCAGGCGGCTGGATTCTGGGCGGCTGCGCGACGGCAGGGGCTGCCGACGGCGGACCGTTTCGCTCTGGATGCCGATGTGATCCTGGCGGCGCAGGCGGCGACACTTGATCCCGTGCAATGGCAGCAACCAGGCGCGCGTGTGGTCATCGCCACCACGAACGTCGGTCCTATGAGCCGGTTCGCCGATGCGCGTTTGTGGTGCGACATTTCATGACGGAAACAGTTTTGGCTGTGGACCCCGGACGCGCCAAATGCGGGCTGGCCGTGGTCGCCGGCCCCGAAGATGGTGCCGTGCCGCGCTGCCTGGAGCGGGCCGTCGTGGAAACGGAGCGGCTGACGCTGGTCGTGGCCGAGATCCTGCGGCGGCGGCCCGGCATCCGTCACATTCTCATCGGCGGCGGCACGAACAGCGCGACCCTACGGCGCGCTTTGGAAGCGGCTTTCCCCCAACTCTCCCTCCAAACCGTGGACGAATACAACACGTCCGCCCGCGCCCGGCAGCGGTTCGTTCAGGAAAACCCCGCCCCCGGCTGGCGGCGCCTGCTGCCGTCCGGCCTGCGCTCCCCCGAAGTTCCCTACGACGATTATGCGGCGCTTTTGCTGGCGGAAGATTATTTTTCAAAAAATTGTGGATAATAATGCAAAATCCTGAAACAAACGCCGAGGGCGTTTGTCATAGGGGTTGGGAGAAGCCGCAAGGCTCACTCCCGCAGCCGTTCCTCCATGGGGGAGGACGGTACGCATCCGGTGTTACCCTCGAACGCACTACAGGCGGGACCGACCCGCGCGAGGCGGCATCGCGACACGCGAGGCGATCTGAGTTTCTGCCCCGGACCTGCAAGGCAACATGGATACTTGTGGACGAAGGGATGGGAGGACGGACCGTTAGCCTATCGCGCTCTGCTTATTTGCGCTGATCGTTTTCCCTGGCTTCGAGTCTGGTGCCGGGATGCGAGACGTTCGTCGTAAGGAGAAACGCTCCATGAAGAAGTCATTGGTACTTCTCGCCGGCGCCAGCATGGCCTTTTTGGGCCTGCCCGCCGTGTCCCACGCTCAGGCGGCCAGCGGCCCGTTCGCTGACGTCCCCACCGACCACTGGGCTTACCAGGCGGTGGACACCCTCCAGAAAGCCGGCATCGTGATCGGCTACCCGGACGGCACCTATGGTGGCCGCCGGCCCATGACCCGCTACGAGTTCGCCGTCGCCATCGCTCGCCTGCTGGCGCAGCGGCCGGGGAACGCCGGCGCTCCCGACCTGTCCGGTCTGGACAGCCGGATCACCGCCAATGCCAACGCCATTGACGCCCTGCGGACTCTGGTCAACGGCTTCCAGCCCGAACTGACCCGGCTCGGTCAGGATGTCGCCGCCATCAACGCCCGCCTGGACAGCCTGGAAGCCCGCGTCAACGCGCAGGGCGTCCGCCTGGACCGTGACGAGGGCATCCTCGGCTCGGTCGTGGACGAGCAGCGCCGTTTCAAGGTCACCGGTGAAGTGAACCTGATCGCGCGCGCCGACGGCACACGTCGTGACGGTATCGGCTTCCTGGACCAGAACGGCGTTCAGCAAGGCGTCAACGGCTCCAAGCGTGTGCTGCAGTCGTCGGACGTCTACCATGACATCCTGCTCCACATCCGCGGCAAGCTGGCTGACACCGCCACCGCGAACGTAGACCTGGACTTCGGCAACTATCTGAGCCAGGTCGGCAACACGGCCGCCTTCCCCGGCGGGACTTATCCGGCCGGCGGCTTTGCCGGGCAGTCCCTGACGCCGGGCACCCTGACTGCGGGTAATCAGTACGCCAACGTCTACAAGGCGTACCTGGATGCCGCCGTCAAGCTGGGACCCCTGGGCGGCGCCGAGCTGCTCGTGGGCCGCTTCGGCAACCAGTACACCAAGTACACGCTGAAGCAGGTGGATGCCGACATCTACACTAACCTGACCCAGACCGACTCCGGTGACATCATCGGCGACGGCGGCGCGGTCAACTTCAAGCTGGGACCGGCCCATGTGAACGCCTTCGCCATCAAGGACACCGCCATCCAGTTCTCCGAGTTGTACGGCGGCTCCCAGGGGACGCAGTTCGTCGCCGGCAACCCCCCCGGCAACCCCTTCGTGCCGGCGACCAACGGGTCGTTTGTCAACACGCAGAGGGGCAGCCGTCCGGGCGGCCTGATCACCGCCAACCACGCGGCAACGCTGGATCAGGGGATCGGCGGCCGGGTGACGTTCGGCGCTCCTGAGGGCGCGGTCTTGGGCGCGACGGTCGAGTACTTTGGCCTGACCAACCGGACGAACAATGGCCTGGGCCTCTTCGACGGTGTCACCGACCCGAACAAGTCCACTCAAGGGACAGGTCCGGGACAGGGCAACGGCCAGTACAACCGTCTGTCGGTCTACGGCGTGGACTTCAACGGCGGCCTGCCGTTCGGCATCCCCGGCGTCAAGAAGGGCGGCATTTTGGTAGATGCCAACTACAACGTCTCGGCGCATGGCCTCGGCCACGGCTTCGACAATGTTGGGACCGGCTTCCGCTACCAGTCCACCGATGACCAGCTCGCGTTCGCCATCGGCGGCCTCCAGCTCAAGGGCGGCTACCAGTATGTGGGACCCGATTATTCGGCTCCCGGCTACTGGGGACGTGTCGGTGCCTGGACCAACCCGACGAACGTGCGCGGCCCGGTCGCGTCGCTGAAGTATGCGTTCTCGCCCAAGTTGAGCCTGAACGCCGACGCGCAGTTCTACAAGGCTGCTTATGGCAGCAACAGTAACGGCACACCGATCAACTCGCCCCTGCACCAGGGTGACCACCTGAACCGCTACCAGGTCGGCCTGGGCTTCGGCCTGACCAGCGCCTATGGCGTTGACCTGGGCTATGAGAACGTCCAGTACGATCTTCGTAACAACAACGGTGTGCTGAATGGCGCCGGCCACCCGACCGAGAACTACGTCAATATCGGCGTCGGCCACACGATCAGCAACAACGCCAGCATCAAGCTGCTGTACCAGATCGTCCACTATGACGATCATCACACGGGCTTCGGCACCAACGTTAACGCCAACAACACTCAAGACGGCAACGTCGCGGTCGGCCAGTTCCAGCTCAAGTTCTAAGAGCCTCACCCCAACCCCCCTCCTTGTGTAAGGAGAGGGGTGGGAACGATATTAACCCCCAAGGCTTCGGCCTCGGGGGTTTTTTTTGAGTCTTTTAGGACGTTGGAAAGGCTGAGGGAAACAAAACGGGGGCGGAGGGCGTCTGAGAAGAACCCATCCCGGCTTACAAGTTCGCCACCCTTCCCTGTTAGGGAAGGGCCTCGGATGAAGACAATGGTTTCCGCTTCTAGACAAGCGGCAATGGGTTCTTTCAACAACTAAAGGAGCAGAAACATCATGCGAACAGTAAATACCCGAACCCTAAACAGCATCAACACCAAACTCATCGCTGCCGGTCTGGTTGGTACGATCTTCGGTGCAACTTTGACGGCGGGCGTGGCCCGTGCCGACTTGCTTGGCTCGGTCCTCAAGGGCGCCGGCATCGGCGTTCTGGTCAAGCAGTTCCAGCGGCCCCTCAACGACGGCATCAACAAGCTGACCGGCTCGGCGGGGCCGGGGCGTGATGAGGCGACCAAAGTGGTGCCCATCGTCTCCATCGGCCAGGGCGGTTACGTCGGCGCGGTCCAGGTGTCCGGCCCGCAGGCGCAGGTTAGCCGTGTGCAGGCGGTCGGCCAGGCGGAGGGCAGCGTCGTCGGCGACCGCTTCCGCCTGAAGGCGCTGATCCCGATTGACACGGAGAAGCCCCAGAATCTCCAAAGCATCCGCCGCGTCAAAGGCGTCGGCGTCAGCGCCATCGTGGACGTGCGGATATGAAAAAGACCCGGCCTTGAAAGGCCGGGCTGCTTGCAAGTGAAACCCCCTCCGGGGCTGAAGACAAATCCATCGTAGCGACAGGAATTAGCCCTGCCCTCCTTCCCCAGTCGCGGAGCGACTTTCACTCGGCAGCAGCCCGGCCTTTCAAGGCCGGGTTCCATCTACGGCGCCGTCACGCTCACCGTTTTCGTGGCCGAATTGCCCGCCTGGTCCAGCGCCTGCACCTCGACTGTGTGCTTGCCCGATGCGGGCGCGGGGAGGGTCAGGGTGAAGGCTTCCAGAGACGAATCGAACAGGCCGTCGTCCGCCGAGGCGGCCACCGGGTCGCCGCCGTCCACTTTGCCTTGAACAGCCTTGGCGAAGGCTAAACCTGTCATTACCGTCCCGTGCAGCATCACCGTCTTGTCGGCATTGATGACCGGCGTTCCCACTGTCAGAGTAGGCGCGGCGTTGGCGACCAGGAAGGGTGAGGAGACAGCCTTGGCGGTCAGCGCGTCCGTTGGGTTGCTGGGCTTGTCGCTGGCCGTTACCCGGACCTGATAGGTCCCGTCAGGCACTTCCGTGGTGTTCCACGAGAACGAGGTGTCTTTCAGCCCCACCGCCCCGCCCGGCGCTTTGGCGTCCGCGCCCGCACTTGCAGCCTCCGCCGCCGCCGCTTCCTTCATTTGCGCCATGATCTTGGCGCGAATGGCGGGCGGCACATTCGCCTGCTTGTCCAGGTTCGCCTGCGCCTCGGTGACGCGGGCCGCCGCGCTTTGGGGTTTGGTCGGCCCGCCTGTCTTAGCCGAGGCTGGGGCCGCGCGCTTGGTGATCGGAGTCCAGGTCTTGCCGCCGTCGGCGGAGTAGGCGGCATCGTAGACCAGCGTGTCCTTGTCGGGGTCGCTGCCCGTCCACTGGAGCAGGGCGGACTTGGAAACGGCGTCGCCGCCCGCCGGCTTGACGATGCCAACGACAGGCGCGTGGTTACGCGGCAAATAGTACACGCTCACATCGCGCAGCTTGGGGGCGGTCCCCACCGCGTCGCCGCTCAACAGCGCCTGGTACTGGAGGTAGCGGGCGGGGGGCGAGGTGACGGTCTGGCCGCGCGCATTGGTATACGACGCCGACCAGGCGCTCCACGAGTCATCAGGCCGCTCCACATCGCCCGACCGAGTTTGCAGTGTGACGCTGGCTCCCGCCGGTGTGTCCGCCGACCAGGCGATGGTGCCCCAGCGCGAGCGTCCCCCGGTGTCGTGGACGGTGGACTGGAACGCGCCTTGCAAGCCGCTCCCGCCGGCCGCCCCGATTTTGTAGACGCTGCCCACCGTCCCCGTTCCGGCATAGATCGCCTTGCCCGCCGTGTCCAGGGCCAAGCTCAAGAACTGCTCATCGGACTGGGCGACATACGACTGTACGCTGTCGTCGGCGTTGATCTTGTAAATGGTGCTGCCCGAAACGGCGTACACGGCGTCACTGGCGTCCGTTTTGAGGCTCTGGATGCCCGGCGAGGAGCGCCCCAGCAGCCGCTTGGCCGTCCCCTCCGGCGCGATGCGGTAGACGGTGCCGGTCGTGGACGTTCCCGCGTAGACGTTCCCCTGCGAGTCGGTCGCCAGAGCGCTGATGTTCGGCTCCGGCGTGTCGTACAGCACCCTGCTCTTGCCGTCCGGCGTGATCTTGTAAATGATGCCGTCCGGCGAACCCCCCGCATAGATGTTGCCGTCCTTGTCCGTAGCGAGCGAAAGGATGTTGGCTTCAGGCGAGGTGAACAAGGGCTGGCTTGAGTAAGTGCCGTCAGCATTGCGACGGCGTGAACTGTGGCTCTCTGGGGAAAGATTACTCACCCGTATGACTTGAAAACGCGGCTCTTCTAAGCTATAGACGCGACCTGTGCCGCCGCCGGTCGCGACAAACAACCTACCCTGAGATTGATTGTAAATCAGTGCCGTGACGTACTTCTCTTGCGCCGTAAATAGTTTGTCGCCCTTGCCGTTTGGCGCGATTCGGAAGACGAGACCGTGCGGCGCAGTACCCGCATACAAATTGCCTGCATCGTCCAGCGCCAGCGAGGTCACTTCTAGCTCTTTCGTCTGGAAGAACGGCGTCGCTTTGCCCGCCGCGTCCATCTTGTAGATCACGCCGCCGTCACCCGTGCCGAGATAAAGATTGCCCTTGCCGTCTGGCAGCATGGCCCAGATGTAGCTTTCCGACGTGTCGGCGACTTTCTGCAAGGACGGTGACAGGCGCAGATCGCCCAGGCTGGTCACGGCGACGTTTTTGAGCGTCCCCGCCGCGAACTCGCTCATTGTGTCCTGACGCCAGACGGACGGCAGGCGTCCGACGGGCTTGATGGCGGCGGGGGCACTGCTGTCATCCGAAGCGGGCGGCACGGTGTCAGCCGCTTTGGCCGAGGCGGCAGGCGTCCCCGAAGCCGCCGCCGATGTTTGATCGCTTGCCTTTCCCGCTCCCCCTCCGGCTCCCCCCCTGTCAACGGTGGTAGGGGCGGAGGGGGCTTTCGTCGCCAGATCGTCCGGCGAAAGCATCAGGAGGAAGTCGTTTGGACTGTCGCTTCCCGAAGACATCGGGAGCGTGCCGCTGTCGGCGGGCGGAGCCGGGTCTGCCCCAGCGGGGGCGGGACTGCTGCCGGAAGACGCGGCGGGCCGGACGGTCTCGGACACATCCTTGCGCCGGACGGTGATGTTCAGTGTTTGGCTGCCCGTCACGATGTAAGGGACGGGCTGCGTCACCTTCACCTCATCGCGCTCGGTCCGCAGCCCCGTCGTTCGGGCGGACTGCATGACGGCGGCCAATGTCGGCGGCAGGCCGGACAGCTTCTCGCCCTTGACCGTGACGGCGGCCGTCGGCAGCAGCAGGTGCGCGACCAGCTCGTTGTTGCGCGGCTTTTCGGAGAAGGCTTTGACGAGCTGCCCAACATTGGCGGCGGGTCCCAGCGGCTCTGAGGAGCGCACCTGGATCAGCCCGCCCAGCAGGCTCGTCACCCCGCCTTCCGACCCGCCGCCGCGTACACTCAGGGAAAGCGGGCCGTCCGCCGTCGCGGCGGGGATTTTCACCGACACCATCCGCGTGTACAGGGGCCGCTTGTAGGGCTTCAGGACAACGCCCACCTCTACCGTGTCGCCCGGCGCGAAGCGGGACTGCTTGACGAACAGGTGGTCAATTTCCGCCGTGTCGTGCCGGTTCTGGATCGTCACCTTCATCGCGATGCTCTTGACGGCCAGCGGGTAAAACGGATTGGACGACAGAAGGCGCATCAGACTGTCCAAGTCCTCGATGGCCGTCTGGTCAATGCTCAGGGCGTCATAGAAGGTGTTGGTGCGCCGGACGTGGCCGATCTCCTCGACGTTCACATCGAACGCCACCTGGGCGACCGAGTCACCCGGCTGCCCGTGTACCTGGGCGATGGCCGCATCGGCGAGCTGCGAAACGAGCTGGCCGGTCAGCAGCGGGTGGTTGATGATCCGCATATGGAAGTCTTTGCGGCGCTTGATGGACTCGTCGTTGATCGAGATGGTCATCGGGACCATGACAGGCATCGGGCCGATGACGCCGCCGACCGAGAACGGTCGGTCCTGGAAGATACGGCCCACGGTCTTGATCGGCGCCCCGATCTTGGTCGAATCTTGGTACGAGGGGAAAACATCCACCACATAGGCCGTGGTCAGCGCAGCGTCAATCGGCCCCAGACTGGTGAACGGGTGGCCGAACAGCAGCAGCCGGTTGCCGTCGCGGTAGGTTACGGTCCCGGTCGCCGTCAGGTCCATGTCGCCCTGCACCAGCGAGACGCCGACGGCGGAGCCGGGAACCAGCGTCGCCCCCTTTGCCAGCGGGTTCGTGTCCGTGCCCGCCCCGCCGCCTGCCATGACACTGAAGTGGAACGGGGACAAGGACTGGTTGAGCCGTGCGATGCTCTGCGCGCCCAGCCCGCTCGCCATCAGGGGAAGGTCCGACCCGGCGAAGCTCGGCAGCGGCAGGCCGGCGCTCACAGATGTGGGCGGCGCGGCGCTGAGGCTGGACGGCTTGGCGGGCAGGTCGGGACTCCAGGCATCGAACATGTACTCAATCGGCGTCGCGTACCCAATGGGGTCTTTGGCGAACTGGTTGCCCATCGAGATCGCGCCGACGAGCCGCCCGCCGATATAAATCGGGCTGCCGCTCATGCCGTGTGCGATCTCCAGGTGCCGGGTGACAGGCGGCCCGTCCAGCACGCGGAAAGCGATGTAGTCCTTGCCCTCGTTGAACTTGGACACCACGCCCAGGATCTCGATCCCGAAGCGGCTGATCTTGGTGCCTTTGAAGACGGTCAGCGCGTAGCCCCGCATGCCGGGGCGCAGCTCGCTGACGTGCATGAACTTCTTCGAGTCCCATTTGAGGCGCTGGCTCGGCGCGGGGTGGGCCATCGGCACGGGCGGGCGGGCGTCCACGGCCCGTCCGGCCAGCGCAAAGGCGGCCAGCGCGGCGCCGAGGGCGAGAGAAGATTGCTTCATGTTATAGGGTTTCTCTTGTCGGTTGGATGAGGCTGAAAGCTCTAGTCATAAATGCCCGGCACTGGAAGTGCCGGTCTACTCTCAGTGGAAGTCGCTCCGCGACTGAGGACAGCCCTACATGAGCTTGTCTTTAGTGCCGGAGGCACTTTCACTCAACAGTAGACCGGCACTTCCAGTGCCGGTGTTGTTTACGCATTCCCGGCGTAGACTTGTTCCGGGTCAAACTCTGGCGCCGTGATCGTCCGCCACTCCTCGCCCTCATTCGCCGCTTCGCGGTAGTAGCAGGTCGGATGCCCCGTGTGGCAGGTCGCGCCGATGGGACGGGCCAGCACGAGCAGCGAGTCGTCGTTGCAGTTAATCCGCAGCGAGTGGAAGTTCAGCGTGTGGCCGCTGGTTTCGCCCTTCGTCCATAGCCTTTGTCGGGAGCGTGTCCAGAACGTCACCTTGCCCTCCTGCAGCGTCTTTTCCAGCGCGGCGCGGTTCATAAAGCCGAGCATCAGGACGTCTTTCGTGTCCACATCCTGCACCACGGCAGGCAACAGCCCGTCGGGCGCCTTGTCCCAATTGATTTGTTCCACGATTGAAGTCATAAGTTCATACCCGTAAAAAAAGCTTCCGCCGGCGCAGTTCCAGCAGGGCCAGCCAGACGACCAGCAGATACCCCAGCGTGTAGAGCCAGCCGCCTCCCACCGGTCCGTAATGGGCGGTAGCCGTGTGCAGCAGGGCCTGCTCCAAAGTCTCGCGCGTCCCACCCGGCATTTTCCAGGTCCAGACCCGCAGGATAAACACCTTGATCAAGATCGGTCCGACATAGGCCGCGATGGCATTGGAGCCGTACACGACCAGGGGGAGCGCCAGCCATTGCGTCCATTTCCAAGCGCCTGCGTCTACCAGAGCGTATAGGAGCGTCAGGACGAACCCGCCCAGTCCCGCCGTAAACAGGATGTACGACGCCGTCCAGACCGGCTTGTTGTACGGCAGGCTGAAATGCCATGCCCAGCCGGAGGTCGTCAAAAGGCCGCTGAAAACAAGCAGAATGACAATCTTTTCTAAAGGCTTCCACCGCTCGCGCCGCAGGGTGTCCCCGATAACCGTTCCCAGCAGCACCAGGGCCGCCGTCGGCACGACCGAAACCAGGCCACTCAGGTGCCAGCGGCTCAGATACGCCCGGTTCAAGTACCCAATCGCGTTCGCGTCCTCGCGGAACACGCCGCGCCCCAAGCCGGGCACCGGCAGGTGCTGGATGACCGCCGCGTGCGCCGCCAGGAGGCCAAGCGCGACCGGCAAGCGCAGCCACACGGGCAGTCCGTACAGCAGCGCCCCGACGCCGTAAGCGAGGCCGATGAGCTGCAAGACGTTCAGGTCGAACAGCGGCCGCTTCAGGAGACTGGAGTCGATCAGGCAGCCCAAGAAGACCAGCGCCAAGACCCGCCCCAGCACCCGCGCGGCGTAGCGTCCGCCCCCCATGCCTTTCTTGCGCGCACCCGCTGCCGAGAACGGGAGGGCGGCGCCGACGATCAGCAGGAACCAGGGAAAGATCAGGTCGGCGAACCGCACCTCGCCGTTCCAGGGCGCATGGGTGAGCTGCGCGGGCGTCCGCCCGTCCAGCGCGATGTTGTTGACCAGCAGCATCCCGGCGATGGTCAGGCCGCGAAAGGCGTCCAATGAGACCAGGCGTGCGCCAGTCAAGTGTTTAATCGCTCTTCCGGGAGCGGCCTGTTCCTCTGACGCAGGTTGGGGCGGACTTTGGAGGGCCATCGAAACCTATACCCCGGCGCAAGCGGCAAAACCCTACGCCATCCAGTGCCGCACCAAAGCCGCCGCTCCGAGCAGCGCCAGGACAAGGACCGGCGCGCAGCCTTTTCCCTGGGCAAAGGCTATCTGCCCCTTGACGTCGTGGCGGGGGTTGTTGGCGGGCGGCGAGGACGAGTAATCCGGGGCGGCGATGGCATACCGCTCCGGCGACCGGCTGCCGCGCCAGACGTGCAGGGCGGCGTCGGTGTTGCTCGGCGGGTAGTTCGACGTCACCTGGAACAGCATCTCGCCGTCTTCGGCGTCCAGACGCCCGCCTTCCCAGCGCAGCCAGCTCGCGCCCGCCTCGTCGGTGACCCAGCGGATCGCCTGCCATCCGGGGGGCGTCATCTCATTGGTCACGGCTTCGGGGTAAGGGACGCGGCCCTGGGCGCCGCCGAAGAAGTAAGGACCGATGTCCAGCCGCGTGATCCCCGGCCCGTTTGCTTCCTCGGCGATGGTCAGTTGGTACATGAAGCCCGTCACCACCTGCATTGTCTCGACATACGGCGCGGTAATCATCGGCATCTTGGGGGCAATCCTCTGGAATGGCGTGGAATTGGGTAGAACAGGACGAAATCAGATGCGTTATTGTACCAGATAACGCGGGGGTTTGCCTATGAAGGCTTAGAATTGGACAACACGAAAATGGCCGAGACAGCATTGACCGGCAAGGTCGCCCTCATCACGGGGGCAGGCAGCGGCATCGGGCGCGAAACGGCCCTGCACCTGGCCCGGCGCGGGGCCGCCGTCGCCCTCGCCGGGCGCACCGAAGCCGCGCTGCTGGAAACGGCGGCCCAGGTCGGCGTCGAAGGCGGAGACGCCGTCGTGATCGTCACGGATGTCACCGACCCGGCTCAAGTCGAGCGCCTGATCGTCGAAATGACGCGGGCATTCGGCGCGCTCGACATCCTGATCAACAGCGCGGGCGTCGGGCTAATCAAGCCGCTTGATTCGATTACCCCGGAGGAGATGGACCGGCTGCTCGACACGAACGTCAAAGGCACGATGCTCGTCACCCAGGCCGCCCTGCGCGCGATGATCGCGGGCGGGCGCGGCGGCCATGTCGTCAACCTCGCCGGCATCCTGGGCCGCGCTCCGATGGCGAACGCGACCCTCTACTGCGCTTCCAAGTACGCCGTGACCGGCTTTTCCAAAGCCTTGCAGCTCGAAGTGGGCCGCAAGCACGGCATCAAAGTCTCACTGATGTATCTGGGCGGCGTGGATACGCCCTTCTGGGACGCCATTGACATGAAGGTCCAGCGCGATAAGATGCTGACAGCGGAAGACGCCGCCGGGGCCATCTCCACCGTCCTGACCCAGCCCGCGCACCTGGTCCTGGGCGAGTTCACCTTGCAGCCCGAAACGCACCAGTTGTAGTCATGGCATGGTGTCAAGTTCTTGACTGAGGTGACGCAAGCGGGGAGTGCTGTGGGGCGGGGGTGCCGTGGGATTGAAATCCTCGGCTGTGGGGCGCAGACGCCTATTCCCCACCTGCGTGGGGAGAAGAAAAGACGAGAGCCGCACTTCAACTTCTCTTTGCCCGCGTTCTCTTTGCCCGTTTCTTTTCTGTGCCCGCGCAGGCGGTCACTAGGCGTCCGCGCCCCACAGCCGAGGATTTCAATCCCACGGCCTCTGCCCACGGCCTCTGTCCACGGCCTCTGCGGCCCTGCGTAACGTCAGTTCTTGACTTCGACTGCTGCCCTGTGCTATACTGACGGGCATTCGTCTTCACGAAAATAACCCACCCGCAAGTCGCACCGCCCTTCATCTTTGATAAATCTTTAGATAACGTGGCGGTGAGGATCGCAACGAGAGGATTTCACCATGGCTTACGGTTCCCCCAGCGGCGGCCCGTCGCGCGGCCCGCGCCCCGGCGGTCCGGGCGGCCCCGACCGCAACAAGAATCGCCGCTTCAAGCGCCGCAAGGTCAGTTCGCTGACCATCAACAAGATCAAGACGGTGGACTACAAGAACGTCACCCTGCTGCGGACGTTCACCGACGACCGGGGCAAGATCATCCCCCGCCGCCGCTCCGGCGCCACCGCCAAAGAGCAGCGCATGATCGCCGTCGCCATCAAGCGCGCCCGCGAGATCGCCCTGCTGCCCTTCGTTAAGGATTAGTCGAAACGCAAGAAAGCCCCGGCCAAGTGGCCGGGGCTTTCTGCTGTCTGGGCTACACCAGCTTCGCGTTCAGCCTGATCTCGGCCCCCGCCTGTGACATCATTTCCCCTTGTTCATTCCCTTCGGCGCGGACTCGCCTGTAATGCGCGGCGGCCTTCATGCGGTTGCCGCATGTCTCCATGCTGCACCAGCGGCGCGTGTGGTTTTTGGTCGTGTCATGGAAGTGCAGGACGCAGGCCGGGTTCTCGCACTTCCGGGTGAGAGTGGTGTCATCCCCGCTGAGTGCCTGCGCCGCCGACTCGGCCATCGGCGCGAGCAGGTGCAGCGGTTCCGTGACCTCGCCTACATACCGGCTGACAAGTTTATCCCCGTCGAAGGCCAGTTCGAGCCTGCGGCAGTGGTGCCGCAACACATCGTTGATGGCCTCCACGACTTCTCCTGACACCGCCTCCGCCTGCGTGACGCTTTCGACCGCTGGACGCAGGGCCTCCCGGAACGAGCGCGCCCGCCCGACGATCGTCTCCCGCTCCGACGGATCGGGCCACCGGCACAGGGCTTCCTGCGCGTGGAGACCGTCCAGCACTCGCGCCTCCTCAAGCCAGCGGATGAGGTTCGCAAAGTCGCTCAGTAGATCTACCCACTCGCCGCCCCGCTTGATCTTCGTGTTGAGGAAGTCCAGCCACAATTGATTGCCGAGAAATAAGAACCCTGACTGCTTCCGCTCATCGCCTTTTAGTTGATCTGCCATCTGTCCTGTCACTCTCTTTACCGCCGGTCAGGCAGCATGAAAAATAATTGAAGAATATTCTAACCATCATGGAACCATTTCGCTGGTATTTTTGTTCCTGTAGCTGTAACCTCTAATAATAGCTTTAGAAGGTTAGTTGCCAGAGGAGATCAGAAATGACATCGGACACCATCAAAGCGGCACCGCACACCGCCTACCGCAGCATCCCCGTGGATGGACTGAACATTTTCTACCGAGAGGCGGGAGACCCCAAGAAGCCGACGCTCGTGCTGCTACACGGCTACCCATCGTCGTCTTTTATGTTCCGCAACCTCATCGCCGACCTGTCGGATCGGTTCCACCTGATCGCCCCGGACTATCCGGGCTTCGGAGGCAGCGATGCCCCCGCCATCGGTGATTTCGCCTACACCTTCGACCACCTCGCGGACATTATCGAGAAGTTCTTGCAAGCGCTCCACCTGGACCGCTTCGCCCTATATATCCAGGACTACGGCGCACCGGTCGGCCTCCGCATCGCCCAGAAGAACCCGGAATGGATCGAGGCGCTCATCGTGCAGAACGGCAATGCCTACGAGGAAGGCTTCACGCCCGCCTGGGAAGGCTTCCGCGCGCTCTGGAAGAACCGAACGGCCGACACCGAAGCGGCGGTCGCCGCCTTCTTCGCCCCCGAGACCACGCGCTTCTTCTATATGGAAGGCACCCGTGATCCCGACCGGATCAGCCCAGACAACTGGAATCTGGATCAGTATTTCCTAGATAGGCCGGCAAACCGCGCCGCGCAGATGGAACTGTTCTACGACTACCGCAGCAACCCGCCCCGCTACCCGCAGTGGCACGAGTACTTCCGCACGTACCAGCCGCGCACGCTGATCGTCTGGGGCAAAGGCGACCCGTTCTTCGGCCCCGAAGGCGCGGCGGCGTTCCGGCGCGACCTGCCTGGCGCGGAGGTCCACATGCTGGACACCGGTCACTTCGCGCTGGAGGAAGACGGGAATGTCATTGCGGCCCGCATCAGGGAGTTTCTCGCGAAGCCGTAAGGGGGATGACGGGAGGACAGGAGACACACGATGACGATGCCGACCACGACCGTGCCAACACCGATCCGCCCGCCGTTCACCGAAGAGACGGCACGGGCCAAAGTCCAGGCGGCGCAGGATGCTTGGAACACGCGCGACCCGGAGCGCATCGCCCTCTCCTACACGGTAGACAGCCAGTGGCGCAACCGCGACGAGTTTTTCCAGGGGCGCACGGCAATCAAGGAGTTCCTGCGGCGCAAGTGGGCCAAGGAACTCGACTACCGCCTGATGAAGGAACTGTGGGCCTTCACCGGCAATCGCATCTCGGTACGCTTCGAGTACGAGTGGCGCGACGCGGCGGGGCAGTGGTATCGCAGCCACGGCAACGAGCAATGGGAGTTCAACGAGGTGGGCCTGATGCGCCGCCGCGACGCTAGCATCAACGATGTCGCCATTCGCGAAGACGAGCGCCGCTATCGCGGGTAAGGGGTAGAAGTCAAGCGAAGAAATCGGTAGGAATCGAGCGGCGTTCGCAGTCGCCAGGAAAACGCCCCGACCAGTTGGCCGGGGCGTTTTTGCTTGTGCGCGTCAGCGCTGACCGCCGGAGGCAGTGATCCGCTCGCCTGTCACCCAGGAAGAGTCGTCGGAAGCGAGGAACAGGACTGATTGGGCGATGTCCGCCGGCTGCCCGATGCGTCCCATCGGGATGCTGGCGATCATGGCGTCCCGCATCGCGTCGGGCATTCCCATTGCCGCCGCGCCTTCGGTTTCCGTCGCGCCGGGCGCGACCGCGTTGACCCGGATCTTTTTAGGAGCCATCTCAACGGCAAACACCCGTGTCAGCGCGTCCACGGCGCTTTTCGAGGCCGCGTAGACGCCGGAAGTCGGCAGGGCACCGACGCTGGCGACAGAGGTGAGGTTGACGATGCTGCCGCCTCCCTCGCCGAAATACTTGGCGGCTTCGCGCGTCGCTAAGATGGTGCCGAGGACGTTGATGTTGAACTGCCGGTGAAATTCGTCTTCGGTGATGCCTTCCAGCGGGGTGAATGCAAAGACGCCGGCGTTGTTGACCAGAATGTCAATCTGCCCGTAAGCTTGCTTTGCGTCCGCAAACAGCCGGTCCACATCAGCGGATTGGGAGACATCCCCCTGCACCGCAGTCGCCTTGCCGCCGCTTTGCGTGATTTCGGCGACTACTTTGTCCGCCCCTTCGCGGCTGGACGCATAATTAACGACCACGGCGGCTCCCGCCGCCGCCAGCGTTTTTGCGATTCCCGCGCCGATGCCTTTGGATGCGCCGGTGACGACTGCCACCTTCCCTGTCAGGTCTGTCATGTGTGTTCTCCAATGTTCTATTGTTCTAATTACTTAGAACAATTGCAGTATGACAGACTCTGGGGTACAATGTCAAGCGTGAGACGATTTGTTTTTCCAGACCGCCGAGACCTGGCCCTTACCGATGTGCTGTATGCCCTCAGCGACCCGACCCGCCTGTGGATCGTCTGCGCCCTGGCCGAAGGCGGGGAGCAGTCCTGTTGCACGGCTGGATCGGCTTCGGTCCCCAAGTCCACGCTGGCCCACCACTTCAAAGTCCTGCGCGAGACCGGCGTCGTGGAGACTCGCGCGGAAGGCACGCAGTCATTCAACTCCCTGCGCCGCGCCGACCTCGACGCCCGCTTTCCCGGTCTTTTGGATTCGGCCCTTCAGGCCGCCCGCTCCTGCCTCCTCTCGACGCCGCGCACCTGAAACAAAAAGCCCCGGCCAGTTGGTCGGGGCTTCTTGCTGTCTGGGCTACACCAGCTTCGCGTTTAGCGTGATCTCGGTCCCCGCCAGCGCCTTGGAGACGGGGCAGCCAGCTTTTGCACCCTGGGCCAGCTCCTGGAACTTCGCCTCGTCAATACCCGGCACTGTCCCCTCCGTCGTCAGCTCGATCTTGGTGATGGCAAAGCCGCCGTCCACCGGCCCGAAGTGAACTTTGGCCGCCGTGTGGATGCGGTCCGGCGGGAAGCCCGCGTGCTCCAGCATGGCCGAGAACTGCATGGAGAAGCAGCCGGCATGGGCCGCGCCGATCAGCTCTTCCGGGTTGGTCCCCGTGCCCTCTTCCATGCGCGACTTGAACGAGAACGGGCCTTCAAACGCCCCGCTGCCCAGCTTCATCGTACCCTTGCCGTCTTTGAGACCGCCCGACCATTGGGCGTCTGCGTTGCGAACTGCCATCTTGTTTCTTTCTCCTTTGGTGGTGTTTGCCCTGGCCTTGAAAGGCCAGGCTAAAAGTGTACGAAGCCCCTTCGGGGCTAAACGCCAGTGGCGTAGAGACTTTTATAGCCCCGGAGAGGCTTTGTGCTTTTTCTAGCCCGGCCTTTCAAGGCCGGGTTCCTATACGCCATGGCTCTTCAGCCAGGCGTACATCTTCTGGTCGCCGTCGACGGCGTCCTTGGCGTTGTACGAGGGCCGGTAGTCCGCGTGGAAGCCGTGCCCGGCGTCCGGGTAGACGACGATCTCCGACGCGCTGCCGACCGTTTTCAGGGCGGCCCGCATCGCCTCGATGCTGTCCTGAGTGATGCCCTGGTCCTGCCCGCCGTACAGCCCCAGCACGGGCGCTTTGATCTGGGCGGCCAGGTCCGTCGGGTTGTGCGGGTGCAGCACGTCCGTTTGGCCGACGAGCCGCCCGTACCAGGCGACGCCCGCCTTCAAGGCCGGGTTATGCGCGGCGTACAGCCAGACGATGCGCCCGCCCCAGCAGAATCCCGTCATCCCTAATTTCGAGACATCCCCATGCCCGGAGTTCTCGGCCCAGATGACGGCGGCGTCTAAATCGGTCATCACCTGCTCGTCGGGGACTTTAGCGACGATAGGCATGATCTGGCTGATGTCGGCCACTTTGGAGACATCCCCCTGCCGCGCATACAGTTCGGGCGCGACCGCAAGGTAGCCCTGCTTGGCGAACCGCCGGCAGATGTCCCTGATGTGCTCGTGGACGCCGAAGACCTCCTGCACGACCAGGACAACCGGGAACGTCTTGCCCTTCGACGGCATCGCCCGGTAGCCGGGGACCGTGCCCTCCGCCGTCGGAATCTGAATCTCGCCCGCCGTCAGCCCGTTCGTGTCCGTGTGGATCGTCTGCGCCCCCACCGGCTGCACGGCCAGGGCGAACCCCGCCGCCAGCGTCGTCTTCATCGTCGTGGCGACAAACTCGCGCCGCGTCACTTCCGTCATGTGTGTCTCCTTCTGGTGCTATGAGAGGGCGCGATAAATCGCGCCCCTACTTCAACTCGAACCCGCGCTCCTGCAAGACTTCGCGCCAGACCTCCCGGCCCGAAAGCGCCTCCGGCCCTGCCACGCGCTTGGCCGAATGGTTGGCCCACGTCCCGCGCACGTTCATCTGCTGCGCCTCGTAGAAGCTACGCATGGTCTCGTCGTAGGCCGCGACCGATTCGTCGCGCGCCTGAGCGTCATAGGTTTCGCGGTGGAGCAGGCCGGGCTGGGGGAGGCGCGGCTTGACGGCGGACGTGTCACCCTCACTGGGAAAGCCGACTGTTAGGCCGAACAGGGCGATGACACGCCGGGGCAGGTGCAGAAGCGCGGCCAGTTCGCGGGGATGGTTGCGGGCCGCGCCGACATAGCAAATCCCCAGGCCCAGGCTCTCGGCAGCGGTGGCTGCGTTCTGGGCGGCCAGGGAGGCGTCCACCACAGCCGTCAGGAACATCTCGAAGTAGTCCAGGCCCAGGCCGGGCAGGTCTTCGCGCTCGGAAGCCGCCGTCAATCGGGCCAGATCGGCGCAGAAGACCAGAAAGAGGGGGGCCTGCCGGATAAAATCCTGGTCGCCGCACAGCGCCGCCGCCTCGGCCTTGCGGGCGGGGTCTTCCAGGGCGACGACGCTCCAAACCTGCAAGTTGGACGAAGACGCCGCGCTTTGCGCCGCCGCGCCCAGCAGTTCCAGCGTCCCCGGCGGCAGCGGGCCGGGACTGTAGCGGCGGACGGACCTGTGCGCCAGCAGCGTTTGCAAAACGGGGTTTTCGGCGGACGCGCCAGGCGGCAGGATGGGCGCGTCCGGCCCATAGCGCAACGCCAGCAGTTCCGCAAGATCGGTCATGCCATTGCAACAGGCGCGGCGGGTCTGGGGTTCCCGGCACATCTGTGGTGATACTCACCTTTTCTGTCGCCGATAATGACCTTATGAAATCACTTACGGTGCTCATCGGATGCCTCGGCAGCCTCTTAATCTTTTCCTCGTACACGCCCTCGGTAGCGGCCGGCACTCAGCCTGCTTCACAGAAAATGTTGACCACTCAGCAGATCGCGCACCTCGCCTTGCCGTCGGTCGTTCGGCTGACCGTGCGGGACGCGCAAGGGGTTCCGAGCGTGCAAGGCTCAGGGTTCGTCGTCGGCGAGAACTTGATTGCGACCAACTGGCATGTGGTCAAAGCCGCCCATGCCGTCACCGCCAATTTCCAAAACGGCCGCTCCGAAACTGTTGACGGTATCGCCAGCCGTGACATCCCCCGCGACATAGTGATCCTCCACGCAAACACGGCAGGCATTCGGCCCCTGCCGCTGGCATCCGGTGCGTCGGCACAGGTCGGGGACCCCGTCGTGGCCGTAGGCAGCCCGGAAGGCTTGGGCGGTTCCCTCAGCACGGGGATCATCAGCGCGCTCCGGCTCTACAACGGTGCAAGGACCATCCAGATGACCGCCCCCATCTCGCATGGTTCTTCCGGCGGCGCGCTGCTGGACGTTTACGGGCGTGTCTTGGGGATCACCTCCTTTTTCGTGACGGACGGGCAGAACTTGAACTTCGCCTACTCCTCGTATCATCTGAAGCCGCTTATCGCCATCGGAAAAGTCGGTTATATGACATGGGAAGACATGGAACACTATGAGGGCAGGCCTGCTGTCGTGAAACTTCCTAACGGCCCGGCCCTTGCACCAGGCAATGCCGCTTCAGAAGTTGTCTATACGGACAAGCCACTGACAGGTCTGAGGGGTGTTTGGGTTTGCATCGAGAACCTTGATAGCGATGCAACAAAAGATGGCCTTGATCGTGACCAGATCAAAGTGGAAGTTGAGCTGAGACTGCGTAAAGCTGGCATCACAGTATTTGATAAGCTGACGCGGGACGGCAACGATAGCATGGCCATGTTCTACGTCAACATCACTACATTGAAAGACGACACCGGGTTATACAGGTATATGCTTCTCCTCAAGTTGGAAGAGACTGTCAGTTTACTCCGGCCAACAAGCTGTCTCGCTAGTGCTACTACATGGTTAACAGCCAGCGTCGGCACAGTTGGTGCCAATAAGGTCGCAGGTTTCCTGCGCCAAGATGTAGATGATGCTGTGGACAAATTCGCCAACGACTACCTCGCGCAGAACCCGAAGTAGAGCATCGGTCGCCACGGGTTGAAACTCCGTGGCCTTTTTGCCTCGTGACAACTCTCGGCGCGGCAGGGGAGGGCGCGATGAATCGCGCCCCTACGCGATCACCGTCTTCTGCCCGCGAAGGCGGGGAGTTGCTCGCTCACAGCACGGGGGTTCAGCCCCGTGAGAGGAGACCTCGTGAGAGGAGACAGGGACAAGAGGACAGGGGAACCCTGCCCTTCCCCCTCCTGCCTTCTCGTCCTGCCGCCCGGTGCGATTGCCGGTTTTGCAAACGTACCAGCGCAGCGGCCAGGGCGAGCGCATCTAAATTGTAAACTGAACTGAGGTATGCTGAGACATCTTCCGAACAGGAGTTGTCTCATGACTGCCGCCTCTGCTTTGACCGAGTGTTTTGCCGATCTCCCCGATCCTCGCA